>SAMEA3663208__coassemble_86_pt1 | contig 57840 bp, 47 predicted proteins | sample SAMEA3663208__metabat2_low_PE_010 | metagenome-assembled genome bin SAMEA3663208 (sample SAMEA3663208) | pig gut metagenome | biome: pig gut; feature: pig-associated habitat; material: faeces | place: China | collected 2013
GGAAACTCTGGTAACCGTTCTCCTTGGGTGCATTGATATAGTTGGCCACACTGCCAGGACGCTCCTTGAAATAGTCAGACAGAATGGCATAGATATACAGACTCAGTTTCTTCTCCTCTTGCAGGTCATTTGCATTATATATGATGCGGATATAGTGCTTGCCATCCACATGGTGGAAGTCACATCCCTTTGAACGCATCTTGCGCCAGATGCTATAAGGCATACGGTAGCGCAACTCTATCCTTGCCTTGATGCCATTGTCTTCCAACAGTTCACTGACTTTGGAAATGAATCCTTCGAGGTTCTTCTCATCTGCCAATTTCAGCTCTTCCACCATCCCTTCTATCTGCTCGTACTCACGAGGGCAGCGGTAGTGGAACGACAGGTTTTCCAACTCGGTCTTCACATGATACAGCCCAAGACGGTTGGCAAGCGGGGCATAGAAATAGTCTGTTTCTCCGGCAATCTTCATCTGCTTGTCGGAGCGCATACTTGCCAAAGTACGCATATTGTGTAGCCGGTCGGCAAGCTTTACCAAGATGGCACGCACATCATATTGTACCGATGCCAGTATCTGACGGTAGTTATCCACCTGCTTCGACTTGTCATACTTCTCCTTTTTCTGCTTGGTCACGACACCCACAAGGAAAGCAACATCCTCCCCGAAACGCTCACGGATGTCCTCGATGGTGTATTTTGTATCTTCCACCACGTCATGCAGGAACGCCGCCATCACGGGATTGGCTCCAAGTTCCAGTTCCTCAGCCACAATACGTGCCACAGCTATCGGATGAATGATATAAGGCTCACCTGTCTTGCGTTTCTGCTCCTTGTGTGCTTCGGCAGCCAGTTCGTATGCGTTGCGGACAAGCTGCATCTGCTTGCCATCCACTCGTTGAGCCAACATCTTGAAGATGCTCTCAACACCAGCCTCCATCGTGTTACGGTCAATTCTCAGCATAATTTCACTCTTTTTTGTTAGACAATTCCTTTTCTTCAGCCAGTTTGCGATAATCAACATTCTTGTCTTTCTCGCTCGGAAGACGAAACTTCCCCACTACTTTGCCTTCTTTATTGATATAGCCGTAGATTTCCACTTCCACGTCACTCGTCATACCAAATCCGTCCTCGTCCATCCAATAACGGCCATCAGGATTGATCTGCCATCTCACTCGTGCAACACCATTGCGGAAACCCTCGACGAAGGTAGGGTACATGGCAAACTGCACTCTTGCGTTCTCCTGAATGTCCTCAGACAACTTTTTCAAGGTGCTCCATTCAATATCCTCTTCTTCCACGGTCAGCAGATACTGACTGTGACTCATGAACTCAAAGGCAATCTTTGCGTTATGGTTCAGTATATAACGTGGCTTCCACCAACCATTGATAAGCTGATAGACAACACCCATTCCTTCACCCAGCCCGTCCGTTTTATACAAGTTCTCCGACAATTTCTTTTCTGTCAGTTTCTTGTATAATGCTTCCTCCAAGGTCTCACCTGGGGCAAGCTTTTTCAGTAATCTATTCAATCCCATATCTTCGTTTTTTAAATTCTACAATCAGAAATAACCTTTTAACATAAGGGAAGGGGAAATCATGGATGTTCTATCTCCTTACTTCACATATAGTTCCAATTCTTGACGCATATCATCCAACTGATGGCCTATGTCATCCAACACCCTGCGTTCAAAAGATGCCTTGCGCCTGTTTCTTACTGGGGCATACAGCGTCTGCATGATGACGAACAACAGAACAGGATAGAACACCTGCTCGACAACACTCATTTCCGTTTCTGTATGCAGCACATAGCAAAGCAAAGAAGCCAATGCCACGAAAAGGAAATACACCCAACCATTTGACGGCTTCTTGTTCTTGATGGGTTTAAGGATAGACATGGTGTCCGTTTTTATAGAAAACCTTGCTGCTTCTTCCGGCTTGGTCTCCATAAAAGCCTTGAACCATACGCCACGTGCCAACACGCCACGCTGCCATTTGGCGGTCTCTTCGTGCAGTTTGGCGGTAAGCTGCCGGGCATCCACCTTTCCTCTTGTCGCCATCTGTCTTTTAGCCTCAGATAGCACGACATCCCTTATGCCGTGCCACTGAGCGTTGAATAGTATAAGCAGTTCCATACCTGTTCCTATTTTACTGTTTGTAGTGCCTCTGTGTAAGGCAATCCAAACACATCCTCATGGCAACTCCTGATTTCCTGTGCCAATGCCTCAATGATTCGGTCAGTACGTTCCTTCTCTTGTCCTGCATTGAAAGCATTGTCACGCATGTTCCGTTCGATTTCAGCAAGGCGGTTCCGTTCGTCTGCCAGTCTCAGGCGGGCATCGCCGCATTTGGCATCCTTCACCTCGTTCACCTTGATGGCTATGTTCACATTCATATCGTGCAGACGGTCATCCAGTTTGTTGTGGATTTCCTTCAAGGCTGCATTCTTGCTTTCCGTAAGCATATGGTCCACCATCTCGTTCTTGCCGTTCTTTATCTGCATCCATTCGATGAGGGCACATATCACAATACCCCAGCCGCCTGTCACAATCTGAATGACTAACCACTGCCATACTCCGTTGAACACAGCCTTGCGAATGAACTCCATCCATGCCGTGCGTCCACCGGCACAGTTTTTTACGATGGCACTGGCATCTCCCACACAATAGGAAATGATGGCTTGCAGCCAGTCCTGATCATTGCCCTTGCCCATTTGTGGCGTTTCTGTCAACACATTGCCAAGCTGTGAGAACAGTCCTGACACGTTGTTGAGATTAGTGTTCACCGACTGTTCAGCCTCTCTGATAGCATGGTTGAGCACTGCACGGTTGTTCTCCATAAACTGGTCAATCTTGCCAGCTATATGGTCGGCAATGATTTCCGAGAATGGTTGCAACAGTCGTTTGATGTCTTCTTCCCTGGCTTCCTTCGACTTGAACACATTGATATTACTCAAAGCCAATGAGAGGTAATCCCTCATGCCAAAGCAGATTTTCTCATGCAACGTTTCCAAGTCCACCTCCCATGTGCTATCAACGCTATCCACGGCATTGCGAATCAGCATCGCCAATGTGTTTTGGAGTTTCAAGGTGCAGTTGTCGAACGAGGTTTCCGTAGCATTCAGCCCCGTCTCAATCTCTCCGATAATACGCAGACATTCATCCTGCTTTTCGGCACTGAGCTGACCGTTACGCTCATAGATGGCTCTGTCCTCACGAACCTTTTCCACTGCATCGTTATAAGTGTCGATCATCGTGCGGAACACCATCCTGTATTGTGCTGTACAACGCTCATCGGTGGTCAGGAACTCCTGAAGGGCTTGCTCAAATGGTAGGAACTGGCTGCGCTGCATCTTCAGCTCTGCCTTGTTTTTATCTATCTCAACATCTCGCTGTAAGTCCTCATCGAAAGTCATACCTCTGCGAGCATCAATAGCCAACAAGGCAGACAGTCCGAACACACGCTTCTTCATCAGCACCTCATCAACGCTGCCGTCTGCCTTGGTGAAACAGACTTTCACATCATTACGCACTCGCTCCATCGCCTGCTCACGCTGCACATCAGATGCAATGTTGTCAATCTTGTTGAGCACAAAGAACACATTGCCGGGATTACCCTTGAAATGTTCCTGGAAGTATTCGCGGTCAGCCTCCGCAAAACCACGTTCGCCACACAGATAGACAATAGCCTGTGCCTTGGCGGCTATGTCGAGGGCAAGCTCTGTTGCCACAGCCTTGTCCTCCAATCCCGGACTATCGACTATGTTCACACCGTCAGCCATAAGCGGCAACGAGCAGCGGACAATGGAATATGCCACATCCTTGAAACGTGCCACGCTGCCTGTCTGTGCAAACTCCTCGTTGTCAGCGTTTGTATATTGATATGTAGCTACAAATTCCTGTTTACTGACATGTTCCACACGTCCTGCTGTAACACTCCCGTCTGCATTTACAGTGTCCTTGTAGTGAATCTCCACATCATCCTCATCGCAGCCGTACTGGATGAAGGTGAGAATGGCGGTGCTTGGCAGAGCCGACTCTGGCAAGATGCGGCTTCCCAACAAGGCATTTACGAGAGTACTCTTGCCCGAAGTGAATGTACCCATGATAACCACCCGGAACAGACCATCGGTAATAGTCCGTACCTCCTCCAAACAGCGGTCACGTTGCAAGGTCAACCCAAGTCCCGTTTCCATGCCGTTCAGACTCTGTCGCTCGCCAACCAATGCTGCCGCATGGTTGAGAGCTGATACCAATCTTGTATTCTTCTTATTCATATTAGTCGTATTTTGTTTATTTCCAGATTGAGGTGTCCGTAATAAGGCAAGCATTTGCGCAAGCAAACGACCAAGCTTCGAAGAAATCTTTGATGATTCTTTCCAGACTCTTACTGTTGAACTCATTTGACTCATTGATATTATACCATGGTGAATACACATACGACAGCCCATCGTTCCACTCGCCATTATAATCCTTGTGGAAGCTTCTTACGACATCCAACATTATGTCAAATTCGCTTTGTGACAATTCCCCTTGAAGTCCCATGACGGTTTGCAAGATGCAAAAAGCACTTTCCTTTTCATCCATATCGAGGAAATAATCCATCGAGTTGTATTTGACGATGTAAAGACCACAAGAGTCTTTCTTCATCTCTGCTCCAAGCTCAGAAAAAGCCTTCTTCAGTTTATTTCGAACTGTCGTTTTACCCATATCGATTATGATTTATAACAGACTAACCACTATCTCCAAGCCGTCTTCATGGATTTGTATGCCGTCAAGTTGTGCATATTCCATAATTTGCCGAATCTCTTTCACATGATCAGGGAAAAGATTGATTCTTTTGTCTTCGGGCTTGATTTCTATTCCGTGTGGCAGTTTGTTGTCAAGGTGTTCCACAGCACCAGCAATCAACATTGCCATGCCTATTCCACATTCGTATGACAAGCACACAACATCCTTGCGCATAGCTTCAATGTGAATTTGAAGCACCATAGGTGGAATGAAACGGCCCAATTGGCAAGATACTTCGAGTTTCTTGTCATCAATGCGTTTCAATTGTGGACGAATCATATAGTGCTTTTCCACATAGTTCGCCACTTCTTCATAATGCACTTTTATGTTCATAACTTCATCGTTTTATAGTTTTTCAAATGCAAATACTGTCATGCTCCGGGAGTTCGTAATCTCATCCGCTTCTTGAACACCCCAGTTAATCTCAACATCCTCTTCGGCAAGACGTGATAGACACTCGTTCATTCCTCCCAGCTCATCCATCATTAGAGGCTGGTCTTTTTTGTAGGATATGATGATTATTACGCTTGAAAGCGTATTGTTGATATTCTTCTTTATCTCATCAATGGCCTTGACCGACATTTCAGATATGCCAAGCGGTTCGTCCACTTTTACTGCTACAGCAGGCTTGCTTTTCCACGCTTTCATCTCAAAATCGTTCCAATCTAACCTAATCATCCCGTCTCTCAAAGCTACCTCATATATATAGGTCTTTGCGATTTCCCATTCTCTTGTTATTACTTGTACCATATTATTCTATTTTTGAATGCAAAATTAACACTATTAGTATGTCATTAATCTCATTATCATTGATTTACATAACTTTATTCTTCTCTTTCTATGTCTAATGATGCAATCTTCTGTAAAAGTTCATCATCACATAATGTCTTGTTGCCGCATTGTTCAATCACTTCTTCTCTGAATTTGTCTCTGTTGACATAGTCCTGCAACTCCTCGATAGTCTTGCAAGCGGTTAGGAAAACTGAAATGTCACGTGGCTTCTCAGTGTTTCCTCGGTCTATCGTTATTGTGACAGCTAAGGAGAATAGGGATGGTTCCAAATCCATCCGCATGATAATTATTCCCATTTTCCTAACGACCTGTTTCTCTGGCACAACGTTCATCGAAGCGTATGCCACTCCGTCAAATGGAAGCAGTTCCCTTACACACTTTAAAAACTCCTCGTCATGAATCACTTGATTGACGAAACCGGCAAATTTCTCGATGTTATCTGTGAGAAAAGCCTTAACCCTGTTAGTTGAAATAATTTCTTTATCCATATTGTTTATTTTACTTATAATAAAGATGTGGAAAGTGCTGGCGTTCTATCAATGTAGAACGCCAAGCACCTTTCTGTCACGCATTGTTTTTCCACCATTCACGGATGGCGGCATTGAACTTCTTGTTCAGGCGTGAATAGCGGGTGTCCAACCATGCACGTGCTCTTCCGCAGCGTTCTGCCACTTCAACGGGTGCTGTGTTTTCAATGAAGCGCAAACGCCATATCAGTTTGTCCTCGTCAGACCATTGCAGTTTTTCAGAGAAGCGGTAAAGGAAGTCCACGACCTTGTCATTGATTTCTTCCTTATCGAGATTTACACCGAAGACATCTGCCAAAGGACTGGCATCACTCTTTCCTTCCTGCCATTTCACAAACTCCTTGATAAACTCCTCCGACACCTCGACATTGCGCGGAGTCTTGTCCCTCAATACCAACTTCTCATAATAGCTGTCACCGCGGATCAGTTTGTCTTTCAAAGCCATTTCAGCCTTCTTGATTTCTGAACGCAATGCTTCTGCTTCCAGTTTAAATTCCTTTGCCATCTTCTTCTCGTTCTTGCGTTCAACATAGGATGCCATCAAGAGATTCTTATACAGTCCCTCAGGCATAAGGTCTGTAATGATGAGTTCCCACACATCAGGCGAGATGGAGGTGCCGAGCAAGCGTGTATTCCCCGATGTACGCTCACGGCTCACATTGATGACCTTCATGTCTTCCAGCACTCTCATGACTTCATGGCGTGAAACTTGTTCAAGCCAGCAGAAGAAGCTGCTCTTTTTTGCATAGTTATCCAATACGCTCCATGTGCCGTTATCCCATAAATGAGTATAGACAATATTGCCGAACTCCTCAACACTCACTTCATAGTGATATGTCTGCTTGATCTGTGCGATAATCTTGGAACGGAAACGGCTGATGTTACATTCGTTGTTATTCTTTCCATAGAAAAACTTCTGGGCGAACAGTTGGTCTCCAGACTTCAAACGGCTGATAATACGTTCTGCCTCCGTCGCATTAGCATAGTTCCATACCACCTCGCGTGTTACAACACCATAGTACTTACGTTCCTCTTTTTCATCAGAGAAAGTCAGCTTATCTTCCTCTATACGAGCAAGAACCATCTCCGATAGTTGCTCATCTGTCACATCGAGCGACTTCTTACGGTCTTCAATCTCCATACGGACAACGACAAGCAGGCTCATGATAAAATCCTTGACAACTTGTCCGATACCAGGAGTCTTTACTCCGTTGCCTGTTGCGCCTTTGAGGGCTGCGCTACCTGTTGTTTCATTCTTCTTCATATCTGTCAAATCTTTAAGTTTATGCATACGAAAACCGACCTCTGCAATGTTAAATTTCATTGCAAAGGTCGGCAGATTTTGACAGAATGAAGGTGCTTTGTAATGTGCCCCTTATATCAAATTATTCCCCACTGAAAATCAGGTTGTTATCATAATATGTTAATCGTATTTAACACTAAATCATTGTCATTATCTCATCGGGCAGTTTGATGTGGTCTGGCAAGACTGCAAGATGCGATGCTATATCACGGAGAAGGAATGGTTCTGCAGGTTCTTGCATCCTCTCGCAGGTGCCTCCGATGTCGTCACGGATGCTTTTCAGCACGGTGTACAACCCCTTTTGCTGCACTTCGTTATTGGCGTTATAGTTCTTCATCATGTCAATAAAGAATTGCTCACCATTTATTCCATATACGATATTGTACAGTTTGCCAAACAACTCTTTATATTGTATCAGATTCAGCGTGTCAACCTTGTCGCCATTCTTCTTCCTGTCCAACAGATATATCAGGTAGAGGATGCAACCGTTCTTCCTGCTGAAGTGAACTTGCAACGCCTCTTCATCTCTAACAAGAAAGAGACGATAATATCCATCGTTCTTTCTGTTTACGTCTATTTTTTTTACTTTTCGTACTTCTAAATCCATGGTAGATACCTCTGCCATTCGTCGCGGGTTGATGTAGTTGTTAATCTTCTCCTGCAACTTGGGTGATTGTTTGAGGAAGAGCATACGCAAAGTGACAGGGTCAATGATACTGATGACGAAGTCAAGCTCTGCCGCAACCTTAGGGTCATGGGTCTTGTGGTATATCTTCAGGTTGTCCAAGAAACGGGAATACATCTCCATCCTTTGTTGGTGGGTAATAACACCTTTTACCTCCAACCGTTCCTTCAGAGCGGCAGTTGATGCCGCCATACCAAAGGATGGTTGCATCGCATTGTCTGCCAATCCTGCAAGATACTTGTATTGGAATGCCTCGTCATTAATGGCATTCTTAGCAAGTTCTATGAACTCGTCCGTATTGTCTTTCGCAAAAGACTTTATGGCTTCTCCAATGTCATGTTTGGTGATACGTTCTGCAGCATACATCATCATGAGAAGGTCACTAAGCAGGTTTTCTTCGCTTGTCTTGGCAACGATGAAATTCTTCCCACTATCCGCATGATTCTTTAATTGTATCACGAAATTATCGCCATACTGCTCAATGCGCTCCTTGATCTTGGGATGGTTCTTCAGTTCTACATGCTGTATTACCTCCAAGTCATAGTCGTTGAAATATACCTTGTTCTGTTCCTGTATTTTGGCATTATACTCTTCCATCAACGACACAGCCTTTTTCGCAAATGAGGATTCCTCGTCTGCTATCAGGTATATACAATTGTCGAGGAACTGCCCGACCGAACAGTTTTCTTTGATGAGCTTGCCAATACAAGGCTCATCCATGGGGGATTTATCAATTATTCTCATTGTCTTTATCTTTATCTTTTTGTTTTCTATGTTTCATTACTGCTTGCTTAATCAAGTTGCTATCTGGCAGGTCTTCAATCCTGACAGGCTGCGGTGGGGGAGGTGAAGGTAATTCAAGTTCGTATGCCATCTTTCGATAGTCGCTTTCTAACGTGTCGTAGTGGGTATAAACGAAAAACGGCATGTATCTTATCACGATGTCCATAATCGTGTTGCCATCCACTCTCATCCGTTCCAGATTTTGACGGCCACATTCTACAATTTCCTTCCTCAACTTGCCATCGGGATGTGTTAGGCTGTATTTCTGTCTTGACAATGCGTATTTGAATTTGCCTGTTGTCAATAGATGTCTTGCCGCATATAATCCGGCTGTCATGTCCGCTGCAAGTTCCTGAATCCATCGTTCGCTGCAGAACAGAGAAAAGCGGTAATGAAAGAGCATTTGGTGTGCCATCTCATGAACGAAACACAAGGTGAAGGCATCATTGTTGTTGATACCTGTCTTTTTCAGCATTTCCATATTATAAGACAACTCGCATTTGTCGGCATTGTTACCCAACAGCACCTCAGCAAACGTCTCGCACTTACTGCTTATCTCTGGTGTCGGCATATTGAAGAACTCAGCCACGTTAGCCACAATAGCAACTATATCCTCTTCAGTGACATCCTCTCTGTCCTTGAAAAGGGCTTCAAATAGATTGCATTCATGACGACGCTGGAATTTCCACCATTCAGCCATATGTTCATAAACCTCTTGTGTTACCATACAATGTTGCTAAAACCTATAATACTTTCGCTGCTGATTCTGTATTTCATAGAGATTCTGGTTTCTGAAAGCCATGAACTCATTAACCAAATTTTGAATGGTCAATGGTATTCCTCGACGATGCATTTCAGGTGCCACATAACGGCCATGTCTGATAAACATGGCTCTGAGAGTCCCTTCAGGATGGCTTGGGCTACCGTTGGTAAGCAGCAATCCCATAGCCACCTTCTCTATGGCAGACATATTCCATAATCCCGCTCTGCATCCCATAAAGAAGTCTGGACATAGTTCAGACTCCCATTGTCCGTTTGCCACACCAGGGAATTGGGTGTTTTGAAGGACACGGTGGCCGCATTCGTGAGTCATTACCAGTGAGAAGGCCTCCTTGGTGGTGACATTCATATTGATGAGCTGCTGCATATTGAAGCACAACACATCATCATAATAGCTTCCCCTGTCCCAATTCATAAACATGGTCTGTCCATTCTGAGCATTTGTGAGGTCTTGTATCATCCTCGGCATCGGGATGTTGAAGAAGTCACAAGCTGACTTAATAGCATCGTTGATGTCAGCATCACTCAACCCGAATCGGTTGAAACGTTGCTGGCATCGCTTCAAGAAGTCTTCCATTGAAGGTCTCTGAAGAAACTGGAATGCAGGATTGTCGAATATGTTTGCCATAATGGTATTCAATGAAAATTTATACTATAGTGCAAGGTTCAATGCCTGTTTAGCATTTTTGAGGTCGATATTCGCGCTGTGAATCTTGCTCTGCGTATCATGTATCTTGTTACATGTTGCCCGGTATTCATCAACACTATTTTCTCTGCCTCTCAAAGCTCTTTCCTTGTATTCCAGCAGTTCTAACTCATGCTTCAACCTGCGCACTCTGTCTTCACAGTCCTCCACTCGGTGCCGACGTTCCGCAATCTCAGATGCGGTATATGTTATTCCATGGAATGCCGAGCTATCAGTAGTCTCACCGTCACCCATTTCAGACACAATACCAACGCTACCTGTTGTTTCTCCACTTGCTCCATGATATGCATTGGCTTGCATATGTTGCATGGCAATCTCATTGACAATGGCTTCTTGCTTGAAGATTTCGTTTGCATCTTCATGGACGTGGTCGTTCAATCTTGCAAGGATATTCTCTGCCGTAACAGGGATATCGTGAGATTTGAGGTATTCACCTATTTCCTTGCCAATTTCTATATACTTCAATCGAAGTTCACCGTTAGGATGCGTTGGGCTGGGTGTTTCTCGCCCTAATGATTCCTCAACGGCTGTTGTGTCAATACCTTCTATCGCTGCCCGAACACCCATAAATGCATCACAGGAAAGTTCCTCCTGCCAATTACTGAGCTGATGCGTATTGCTCAGGTATTGCAACATGCAATGAGCCACTTCATGTGTGCAAATCAGTGATAGCGATTGCTCATCATGAATACCCAAATTCAACATCTGTTCACGACTGAAACCGAGAACATCATCATTCAGGGTTGTGGGGTCATGCGTGTAAACTCCTGTACTGTGATCCATTTTGACTTCAAGGTCATTCATCTGCATAAAACCACACGCATCGTGTACAGCATTCTGTATTACATCATCTGGCAGATTGTACTCATGAGCCAAATTGTGAAAATGCCCGAGAGCATCAGTATATACCGCATGATTGAAATCAAACGTCGGGTGGTAAACGGTAGTATCAAAATGTGCATCCATTGTCTTGCTTTGTTTGAGGTGAAAAACTTATTATTATATAATCGTCGGCAATCTTGTCAAGCATTTGGGTGAGATTCACCATTTTGCTCTCAATGAATTGCTTGTCTTCATCAGAGATAGAGTCATGGATGATGTCTTCCTTTAAGAAGATGTAGTCAATCCATTTGGTAAGGGAAGCATTACAATATTCAAGTATTCTTTTCTCCACACTGTCCTTGATATAGGAGTCCCTCCAGAAATCCACTTTGACATCGTTTGCTTTTGAATTGACAAAATCCTTCAGACGCATATAACATTCATCAAAGGCATGTGCTTCCTCCTCATTGCCAAAACGAAGCAAATCGTTTTCCTGATGGGCAGACAATGTTTTGCTTAATACACTTGCAATTGTCTCTTCTCTATATTGATTGCTTTTATTATCAATAACTCCTAATATATCTGTTGCCTTTTTGTCAAAGACCCCAAAAACCTGTTCTTTGAACATTGGACGAACCCAATTCCTTCTGTCGGTAGTCTCGTCCGTCTCTTGGCGACACCGTTCTATAAGGTTGTCGCAGATGTCAAGACACTCGGTTGATAGAGAATGTTTCGCTTTATCTGTGATAGGCTCTGCCATAATGAATGTATGAGCTTCATCACAGGAGTTGATTCTGTTGTCCGTATAAAGGTTTTCAATACAGTTCCGATACAAACTTTCAAGGGATATGCTGTAATGAAGACCGCTGATGAATCCTTCTGATACGCTCAACTCTTTTTGGTGGCTCATAACATATCGAAGGAATGTCACCAATTTGTCCAACTCGTAGGATGGAAGCCCCATCTTTTGATCCACAAGTGCATTCTCACCAAGGATCAGACAACATACTACCTTGAATGCGTCATCACTTTTCCCAAATCGGTCAATGACGGCGCAATACGATAGCACGGCATCTAAGTCCAATATCAACTGGACTTGACTATTACTGAGGCTGCTCTTCAACATGGCTACATATTGCTCATACATATTCTGTACGGTTGCCTGGTCAACGTCATAACGCATAGACAGTAATTGTGGGAGCAATGGTATCACACTGTATCTGCACCACATATATTGGTCATCCATATAACCGATGATGCCCTCCAGCATATCAACAAGTTCCGATACAAGCTGTTCGATATCTACATTCTCATAATCGTCATTCTGATGGTATTGGTAATGTGTCCCCTCTAATGACAATCTGATTTCACGGCAGTAACTATTGCTTGCATCCATTCCAGTAACGCACCAATGGGTCATCTCAATTTGGAGACCTCTTTTTGTCAGTACAGGTGAAAAGATTATCGTTGGCACATTTTGCGTTGAAGCATGAATGTTGGCACATTGAGCACTGTCCGCAGGGTCTTTGTCATCTTTCCATGCGTCCTGATAGAAAAGGACAGGGTGACTGCTGGCTTTGTTCCATGACTTGGCGAATCTGATGGACAGTTCGTCTTCAACGACCTTCCAAATCTTATTCTGGAAGTTACGGTCTCTGCATGGACCCATAATCACGTTGATGGGGACAATGCTTTCCACCTCGTCAGTTTCATAACCGAAAAGGTTGTCGTCTCTCATTACCAAAGGCATGACTGCTAAAGGCCATTTTTCCAAAGACGCCAGTTCGGCTATTGTTTGCAAGTTCTGCTTGTGCATCTCCTGCATGACGTTCTTTCTTTCTATGCGTTCCTCTTCTATAATCTGCCTTCTCGCATCTGCCATGGCATGAAACTGTTCCATGGCCACCTCAAAATTCTTCTCCATAACGGCACGCTGATATGCCTCTTGCTTCTCTTGGATGGCCTTGGCGTTCTTTTCGTTCCTCCAGGCATTGTATGCCTGTATGCCAAACGATACTGCTCCTATTGTTGCACCTGCTATGATCATGATTCAATCGTCTTATCAAGTTTCTTAATTTCTTCTTCATCGATAATCATGGTATCGATATTGTTCTGGCTTTGAATGATGAGTCCACGATATTTTGTGGTCAACATATTCCAGACAAGTTCATCCTCTTGTAACAAACCTTTTATCTTATAAAGAGAGTCTGCCGGTGAATGATGAAGCATCAGTCGATAACAGTCATCAATGTATGCTGCTGCAGCAATCATCAGGGTTCTCATTCTGTCAGGGTTCTCTGCAATCTTGGACATCGGCACCCTAAATGTCTTGTCCATAATCATGTGACTCTGTCCTAACTGATAACCCCATGTCGCGGTTTCTATTGAGAGGGTGTCACCTCGCTGAACAGGATAGATAATAACTGTTGGCAGACCTTGCATGATGTAATGCAAGTTCATGGTGTCTGCCATGGCACTTACGCAGTCACATTCCCAGCCTCTCATCCAGATGGAATCCAAACCAAGATTATAATGCAACAAGAAATCCTCTTTAAACTCATCACAGAAGTCTGCATATGCGCCCTTCTTGTCCATGCTCTTTGCAGTCAACGGTGTACGTGCAACCATCAATTTCAGCCTTGGAACGCCAATTTTGTCCGTGGAAGGATGCTGCATCTCTTCCAATACAGCGTTGATTTGCGGACGAAAATGCGTATTCCAAGACTTCTCACAGAAACGTCTGAACTCTTCTTCCTGTTGACGGTCACGGCACGACTGAAGGGCTGCCTCTCTTTGGCTTTTCATGCCAAGGTCATGACACTCATGGAGGAATTCAATTTCAGCCTGCATTTTTCTGTCACCAAACTCATTACGAATCTGGTTTAGTTCCTCTTGGAAACTGATAGCTCTGGCATTATGCTCAGCAGCAGTCCTGCGGGATTTCCAGCCTGCATATACCATTCCTGCCATTTGACCGGCGAAATATCCCGAAATTACTCTTTCACCAGCAGGCATGGCTTCTACCGCTTGTCCAATACCTGCCGCTGGAGGCAATGTAAATCCTAATTGCTCGTATGGTGTCATCTTCGTATTTCTTTATGTGAATATCTATATTATCAGTCTATCACCACATCATCGTCATCCCACATTGGTGTGGTTGGCTTACGTGGTTTGTTTACTGGTTCCTGAGTGTTGAACTGGGGAGGAGTCTGCACAGACTGCTCACGCCATCCGTCATTGTATGAATTAGGGCTATTCCACTTGTTGTTAGAAGGCGCATCGTTTGCTATAGCAGGTTGCATGCCACCAAACCACTGATTGAGGATGGCATTTACCTGTGCATCGATTTGTGGGGTGACACGCGATTTCACCCTATTATATGCCAATGCAAGTGCGGCACCATTGTCAATAAAGCCAAGAATGCCGAAGTCCTCTGTGCTTATCAAGTCTTCTGGAAGAAGTTGATAGGCAAGGGCTGCCACTATGATAGTCTTGTCCAATCCTGGAGTGTCAGGTGATTTCAACACGTAATACAACTCCAAGACGATGCGTGTTCCTTCCACGCCAGCTGACTTTGCATACTTCTGTATGTACTGCCACAACTGTTCGCTTCCTCCGAATAATCTAAGTATCTTGTCCATATCACCTTTCTTTATATGTTAATGTCTTCTTTTGTTCTTATCACGAGTTGCTCATTGTCTATTGAGTCCATCTTAGCCAGTCTATTGGCTTGGTTCTGGATTATCTTCTCAAAGATGTTCCTGCAATATCTTGCATTGCCGAAATGCTTGTCCTTATGACGCACAGCCTGCTCAATTCTCGCTTGCAGTGCTTCAAGTGCATCCCGTTTAATCTTATAATGAGACTTTCTCAGGTTGAACTTGAATATCTTCACTAATTCCTCAACAGAGTAGTCATCAAATTGGATATATCGGTTGAATCGCGATTGGAGGCCGGGATTTGACTCGATGAATCCTTTTATCTCGTCTGTATATCCAGCAAGGATAACCACAAGTCTGTCTCTGTCATCTTCCATACGTTTCAGCAACGTTGCAATAGCTTCCGCTCCAAAGTCATTTTCTCCACCTACAAGTGTATATGCCTCGTCAATGAACAGCACACCATCCAGTGCATCGTCAATGACCTTGTTTGTTTTCACAGCTGTCTGTCCCACATACTCTGCAACTAACTTACTGCGGTCAACCTCTACAAGATGTCCTTTCTGCAGCACACCCAGTTCTTTGTAAATACCTGCCACTATTCTGGCGACGGTTGTTTTGCCTGTACCGGGATTGCCTGTGAAAACGCAGTGGTAGGACACAGAAGTGGTTGGCAGTCCACTCTGTTCCCTCATTTTCTGAATACGGAGCAGGTTTCGAAGCGAGTCTATGTCTGTTTTGACACGTTCCAGCCCAATCAGATTATTCAACTCCTTCTCGTAATCCATGTTGTCTGCCATTCCATTGGATGAAGAGGACTGTGATGGTTGATTTTGCGGCTGAGAGTATTCAGCATAAGCGTCCCTTGCCCAAAGGCAGTTGCATTGGGCTGCATTCTTCAACCATCCCAAACCATGTTCCCGGTTTGGTTGTACAATCTTGCCCTCACACAACATGATTCCGAGTGCGGTTTGGGCAAACACGTCACCATGACGAGCTGCTTCTATAATCTGATTAAACGCTTCCTGTGTCATAATAAACATATTTTAGTCCCAAAACTTAAAGCCGAGTTTTCGACCTTCTCGTTCCCATTTCTCATCGTCCTTCTTGAAGTCATCCAACATCTTTTCTGTACGGTTGATAAAGTCATCCGTATCATCAAGAAGTGCTTGGGTCTTCAATCGGAGAGAGATTCGGCTTTTCACATAATCTTCTTCGCTGCTTGATGCCCCAATGGCTCGCATTACTTTCTTTAGACAACTGTTGGAAGAATCCAACTTAATGCCACTGTTTTCTATTTTACGATCCAACTCTTGTTGTCTCGAAGTCAGGTCATACCATCCCATAACATTCCGTATTAAAATCCTATTACCACTATAAGCTCAAATTGGTCATTCTGCAAATTGTCCATCGTAGATATTCCCCATTTGCATTCCAATTCTTCGCCCAGTTTGTCTATTACCTCATGGATGTCATTTATATTCTCCATGAAACAATTATCTTGTGGAAGTCGAATAACAAATAGCAGTCCTTTTACCTGTTTGCTATCGTTTCTCTCGATAATTGAGGAGATGGCGTTATCGAGCATAACGCCAATCTCTTCAATCTTCCCAGAAACCTTTTCTGCGTCAATATCGCCGACATTAGCCTTGAAACTATCAACATCGTTTTGGTCAATGTTAATGAATCCTTGACTACTTACGATTTCAGCCAAAAGGCTATTTACTCTTTCTGTTTTCATTGTCTATAGAATTAAATTATAATTGTTCTATGAAGACTGTCCACTGCTTTGTCCAGTTCTTCGTTAGCTTTTTCTGAGTCATGATTAGCCATTGCATATATGCCCTTGGCTGCATGATAAAGAGATCCAATCAGTCCCATAACTTTCACTATTTGATTAAAAATTCCTTTTTCGCATGTAAAGATAGTAACAATTCTTATTGCTTGTAGTAGAGTTATACTCCCTTACATCCAATTCGTTTTGTTTGCCAAAATTATTGTGTAAGGAAGTGTAACTCTACCATCTTAGCATCGTTACTATTTCTTGTCCTTTGACTGATTCATTTTTTCATCAATCCACTTTGCTGCTTCGCCGGCTGCCTTGAATGCCTGACCGCTAAGGATATAATATCCTCCCATGATTGCCAATACTGTTCCCATAATATTAATCTTCAAGTAATTTACTAATACACCAACCGATTCCTGCACCGATAGCGCCACCAACGGCAATAGCACCTACAATAGGGGCGGCTGCAACGACAATTCCACCTACTGCTGTTCCAACTGCACTGGCTCCTGACGCAACAGCTCCAATACCAGAGGCTACCGTTGAGCCTGCTGATGTTACAGCAGCTCCTACACTGCCCAGGCCAATTGCGGATGCTGCACTTCCTATACCAGAGGCAGTCGAATTGATAGAGTTAGTGAATGCATTGACTGCGTTATTGCTTGCATTGGAGATTGAACTGCCAATAGAGTTAGCACCAATTGCTGACAAAGCAGCACCTGAACTAGCGCCTACAGTTGCACCTGCGGTTCCTACGATTGCGTTGTAGCCTAAGCTACCGGGTCTTGGAGGTCTCATAATACTTTCGTTTTAAATTGTTATACTTTTTGTTTTCTGTACTGCAAAATTACATGGTTTTCTGCTACAGACAATAGGTGCACATTCACTTACACGACATTTGTTAAATGCAAAATCAGGAAGCGTGTAACTTAATGTACTCACTCCCTGACTTTGACTATTCCTTGGATGACCTTACATGAAAGTTCCCCATTCGGGATGCTCTTTTATGGGTACTCCATTGACTGATACTCTGTCAGGTGAAACAATGGTAGTGATGTATTCACCAGTGCCGATTTGGATTTCTCCAATCAGTCTGCTGCCAACAACATCCTCAATAGCTTTCCTTATTTCAGATATTCTATTCACCACATTAGGATAGAGGGGACGACGTTGTGTTGTCGTTTCGCAATTGGAAAGATGTGAGCAAATCCATTCATATTGTTCTTGAAGCCTATCTCGTTCTTCAACTTCCAGTTGATTGAAGATCTTCTTCATAGGCAATCCCTTCTTGTCACCAAAGAAAGATCTGCACAATATCATAATATAGATGGCCGTCTTGCCCATAGCCAGTGGTAACTTGTAGTCATTGATAAACACAGCACGCAGATTCGTGCTTATACTGATGTTGTACTGTTGTGGATTGTTTTTTGCCAACGCCACCATCCTAAAGAAGGCTTTATGAATGCCATGGTACAACAGCTTATCCTTCGCAGGATTAAAATCAATGTGGAAGTTAAAGGTTACAAACTTATTGAAGTCGTGTACCAAGTCTCCCACTACGTTGACCACCTTTTCCTCCCCGATGTTGATTTTTAAGAAGTTGGCATTTGTCTCATAGACAAGCCCCTTATCAGAAATGTTCTTGCCAATGACACTCGAACGTCCAAGCATCACCATCAAAGAGGGACGGGCACAAATGATGTCAAAGCCCAGCTTTTCATTCAAGTAGTCTTTAACGAAACTCTTGGTGTCCATCTGCATGATGTTGTTATAGACATCCTCCACCTTGTCTTCTGGTATATCGGGGAAGATATACATAGACATAGCTTTGAACATCTCCAATCCCTTTTTCTTGTATTGTTCTACAATCTTAGGGATATAGATAAACTGAAAGCCGATACTTGCGAGCAGATTGACAATCAAGTCATAGTTTTGCTCAACTTCAAGGCTTTTGCTGCTTGCATTATTGTCAACATACAATACAAAGCGTTTACCTATGAAGATGTCAGTAAGCTTGAATGACTGAATATCATATTTGGTGTATGTCGCATTGTTCTTTTTGAGGAAATAGTCTATTGCCAACAGCAAGATAGCCTCCGATGGAGCACAGAAGCCATCACTGCTTGCAGTCTCACTGACAATGTTTGCTGCCTTTTCTGCTTGTCTTCGCCGTTGGTCGGCATGAACTTTTCTGATGACTTCATTGTCGTTGTTGTCATCCGAGGGTTGCGTCAACAATTTGATTGCCTTTGCAAACGTCAGTTCCTGTGCCTGATGGAAGAGAATACGGTTGTTCTCCTCACCAAACAGTTTGGCAAACTTGACCACTTCTTCATCGTCGATAATCTTGTCTGCCATAATAAGGTCATAGACTATGCGAGCCAAAGCTATGCGCTGGTCTTTCCCCAAATCTTTAATGCGACTGTCCATATCTTCTAAGTTTTAATTCTGTTTATTATAAATCGTTTTATATCTGCAATGATGAGCACAGGCGATGTGATTAGCAGTAGCCATCCCCAGTCTCTGATAGAAAGAGGAGACACGCTGAACATTTCTCTCCCCAAAGTGACAATAATTATTTGTCCCACCAAAATCACCAATGCTATATATATAAAACTTGGGCTAAAAGATGTCTTCACTTCCTCGTCCTTCTTGAACACTCCGCATATATCCTGTATCAAACTGCGAGAGGTCTTGAAATACTTTGCATTAAACAGATTCCAGAATTGCAGGAGTACAAAGAAGGTAAAGAACACGCTCAACTCATACGGACTTAGATGTTGCTTTGTCTTGCTGAGGTCAAAAATACCTGTGGCGAAAAGAGTCAACTTTTCTCCGTCAAACAGGTCTGAAACAGAGGATATGTCGCAATGCCATAACAACTGCCACATGCCGACCAAGATTACAAAGAACAATATTCCGACTCCGACAATCTGAGTTCCCATACCTTTATTTATTATATGGCTGTTGGGGTCGCGCGGTTTGTCATTCAATACACGTTTGTTGGCAGGCAATGAAGAAAGAGCCATTGCGGCAAATGTGTCCATGATAAGGTTCACCCACAACATCTGCGTCACATTCAGCGGTGAGTCAAGACCTGTAAAAGCACCTATCAGCACGATGAGACATGCACAGATGTTGATAGTCATTTGGAAGAGAATGAACCTTTGTATGTTCAGGTACAAAGAGCGTCCCCAAATGATGGCTCTGACAATGCTGCTGAAGGAGTTGTCCAAAATAGTAATGTCGCTTGCCTCCTTGGCTCTCGATGTACCATCACCCATAGAGAGACCCACCTGTGCCTTGCTGAGAGCCGGAGCATCATTTGTTCCGTCGCCTGTGACGGCTACTACTTGGTTCTGTTTCTGAAGCAAAGTCACCAGTCTGGCTTTGTCATCAGGACGAGCACGGGAAATAATCTTAAAGTCCGGATTGGCTATCAATTTCATAGCTTCCTCATCCGACATCTTCTCGAATACATCACCAGTCACCGTTTGCTGTTTTTCGTTTCTCTCCAGAAGTCCAATCTGCTTGCCTATCTCGTTAGCAGTGCCTTGGGTGTCACCAGTCACGATAATCACTCTCACTCCTGCCTTCTGTGTACAGTCAGTTATGGCATCCTTCACATCGTCACGCACGGGGTCGGCTATGCCTACAATACCGTCAAATGTCAATGGACTCCATTTTCCATCTGCTTCGTATTGAGAGGCAAAGGCCAATGTACGCATTGCTTTGTCCTGGTATTCTGACAGTTTTTCGAGGACATGTTTCTTGTCTGTATTACCGGCAATCACATCACACATTTCCAGAACAATCTCTGGCGCACCTTTCACATATCTGACATGACGCTCATCTTTGGCAAGTTCTACACCAGTCTTGGTTTCAAACTCCATCTTCATATATTTTTTCTCTGTCGAGAAAGGCTCACCATGACCTATCTCATAGAGGTGACGCTGTTCTTCATAGTTTATGCCTTTTGACTTCTGCCATGCTAACAACGCTCCCTCAGTCGGGTTGCCCAATGGCTTTTCTTTTCCATTGTCATCAAGCGATATTTCTGCCGTTGAGTTAATGGCAATGTTCCTTTGAATCCTTTTCTCAGCATCCTCTCCATAGAAATCATAATCCACCACCGTCATTTTGTTTTGGGTCAGTGTGCCTGTCTTGTCTGTACAGATAACGGTCGTTGCTCCCATCGTTTCACACGCATGGAGCTTTCTGACGAGATTGTTCTCCTTCAGCATTCTTCTCATGCTGAGAGCAAGACTGACTGTAACACTCATGGGCAATCCTTCAGGAACTGCTACCACAATCAAGGTAACGGCAAGCATGATTGACCCAAGAGCAAACTCGGCTATCTCTAACCAGGAATGGTTGTTTGCAGCGTTTCCGTCAAAAAAGAAGAAATAAACCATTCTTCCGATGACAATCAGAATAGCAATAATGAAACTGAGCTTGGAAATCATGCTGCCCAGTTTGTCCAACTGCTGGTTGAGCGGTGTCTCCACTTCTCTTCCTTCTTGGGTTTTGGCTACGCCCTTTCCCTCGATAGTGTCCATACCTATCTTATCCACATGGAATATGGCAGTGCCACCAATGACGGTAGAGCCACGAAGTACCATATTGGAGGGGAAGGTCGATTCTTTCTCAAACTCCTCCTCGTATGCTGATTTTCGTGCGTATGGTTCTCCTGTGAAGTTCGACTCATCTACGATGAAGGAATTGGTTTCGTCCAAATATCCGTCGGCAGGTATCTCGTCACCGTTCTCCAAATATACAAAATCTCCTATGCAGACATCATGTTTTTTGACTTCCCTTATCCTTATCTTCTCTTTTCCGTTTTCCATAAAGCGACGGAACACCTTGATAGGTCTTCTGTCCTTTACAGTATTCAGAACTTCAAACTCCCTTTCCGCCTTTACTTCAAAGATGAATCCTACTCCTGTAGCCAATAGCAAGGCAGACAAAATACCGATAGGCTCGAAAAGAATGTTCTTGCCTTGCCCCATGTAGAAGACTTCATACAGGGAGACTATCACAGAAAAAAAGAATACCACCAATAATACAATTATCAGTGGATCCTTAAATTTTTCCAGATAGGCTTTCCATAAGGATTCTCTCTCTGGGGGCGGTATCAGGTTCTTACCCTTCCCATTAGTTACTTGTTCAGAATTGTCATAAAGACACTGATGTAAAAATGATCTTCTTTTTCGCATTCTATTATCAATTTTCTATTTCTTTGAATGCAAAATTACAATACCTATGTCATAATAGACGAAAATTACAACGTTGGAAACAAGATTTCCCCTTTAGGGAGGATGAAAGTCACATACTCTTTGGGGGCTTTTATCCTATAGAAAGACATCAAACCACATTTTACGTGCTCAGGAATGAATATTTCCGCATTTGCCAATCCCGACATCACCTTGATTCTTGTCTTGATATGATGGGTCTGCGTTCTGTCTTTATATTCATTTACAACATTACCTTTCCCTATATAGCTGTAAATATTATTGTATTCGCCTAACAACTTTTTCTTTTCCGTCTTTGGAATATGCTCACGCCAGTCGAGTCCGTTACCTTCCAACGATTTCCGAACTATCATCATATATAAGGCGGCCTCTTGGGGATTGAGTTTTAGTATGAATCTCTCATCATAATCCATAGACTCAAAATATACCTTTGCCGTATGCGTAGAGAAATCAAATACAAGCCGGCACTCTTTTTTCTCTTTGCCGTATGCAATCAAGTCAAAGAGCGAACGATGAAAACCAAAATATAGGAACTTGTTGCTTCTCGACCGTCTCTTTGCCACAATATCGGCATTGATCATTTCTCTATAGGTGTTCACCAACCGATGTATGGTGTTCATCACATCATCGGTCAACTCAATCTGTAGAAAATTGGAGAATCTCGTCCGTTCCGCATCATCATCGCCAAAGGAATCGATGATGTCCGACTCGTTGATTTTTATGACTAATGAGGGTTTGGAATCTATAAGGTTTACACCAATCTTCTTGTATAACAAATCTCTGCAAAAGCGTGAGGTACTTAGGTTGCACAGACTATAGCAAATCTCATCTATGCGAAGCGTAGAAGCAGATGGTATCATGTATTTCACCACCTTATGCAGATATTTCTTACCCAACGCCCTAAAATCATCTACAACACTGGGGATATAGATGAAGTCAAAGCCTGCATTGGCAAACTCTTCCTCAATATGCTTTAGATGGTTGAGAATGGCAGTGTCTATATCTGTCCCGTCTGTATTTTCTACATATATGGCGGTCATGTTCTCCATATTGATGCCCTCAGACGGCACAGAAAAGACATTAGCATTCTCTGTCAAAGCCATGATAACGCAATATATTAAGACTGCTTCCAACGGCACACACGTTCCATCTGACAAAGAGAGGCGTTTTAAAGTCTCTACAAGTTCTTCTCTTGTTTCTCCATCCAGTTCTTTGAGAATAGACATGGCTTTCGCAAAATCCATCCTCTTGGCTTCTACAAGCATGGATTCACTGATGTTGAAGCCATCCTTAGAGATAGTCTCCTCAAAGAAGTCCATCTCTTTTTCTTCTACGATAAAGTCAGCCTCTATGAGGTCTGACAATATTCGAGCCAAGGCGATTCTTTGTACTCTTTCCAACATCCGTTATCTGCTACAAACCTCCATGCCCACAATACCAACGAGTATCAGAAGGGCAAAGAACATCTTCAATGCGGAGAATGTATCTCCGAAGAGCCATATCCCTATCACAAAAGTACCAATGGCACCAAGTCCCGTCCATACGATGTAGGCAGTACCAATTGGGATTGTCTTTTGTGCAAAGTAAAATAGGACTCCACTCAACAACATGCTCAATGAGCCAAGAGCGATATACAACCCGAATTTCTCAGGATGCAGGCTCGACATCTTGAAGCCTACAGGCCATCCAATCTCAAAGAATGCAGCCAATATAAGTATCAACCAATTCATTCTTTCCCCTTTATTAACCCATTCAAAGAGCTTTCATAACTGCTGTCTAATGCCAAACGGAAACCTAAGTCATCGTCTGTATCTGTATCAATCCAGAAATTTACGCTCGTATTTCTACAACTTTTGGCATCAAATCTGAAGCTACCACCTCTAAATGTGTGGGCTGCGTAAGATTCATCCTTGCATACAGGGTCAGTTATGTAACCTTTAGTCCTATACTCATCCTGTTTGCCTTGTCGTGCAATATCTCCCTTACCTTCAATACAATCATTATAGAAATCGGTCTGATAAAAGTCCTCACACCATTCCCAGATATTGCCAGACATGTCATAAACGCCAAGTTCATTAGGCATCCTGTCTTTTACTCCTGCGGTAGTTGAATGAATATATAAATCCAAATCCATTGCATCATCCGTACCACTGTACATGGAATACTTATGACCTTCCTCTGCTAAATATTTATATGCAGCTAATTGTTTCTCATCAACTGTCATGCTTTCGTTATCGAATATCTTTGATAACTCCTTACATATTTCAGTTTTATGTCCACCTTTGGCAACGTATTCCCATTCTGCTTCTGTCGGAAGTCTGAATTTTAACTTTGTCAGTTCTTCCAGCTTAGGCAGGAATTGGTATTTTATCATATCCCAACTGATATTGGTTTGTGGCTTATTGTCTCCTAAGTTATCACTTGGGTTCATTTTTGCCTCAATACCCATCACGGCATTCCATAATTTCTGGGTTACAGGTGTCGCTGAGATATAGAACTTATTGATTTTTACGAAATGATGGGGAGTTTCTTCTTCATCTGCATTCTCGTCTATCCAATTTTCCGGGAAAAGCGGGTTCTTGTACTTGCCAATTGTATCGTTGTTCTCAGTTCCCATAAGGAAATAACCAGTTTCCACAGGTATCATACCCGTGAGCTTAACAATGTCATTTGCAGACATCGTCTTTGAATCAACAATTGTTTTGGTTGCCACCTTATCTAATAAATCTACAATCTTCCGCTCTTTGTCAGCTTCAATATTACGCATGTCAAATCGCCATACCATTCTGAGACCAATATCATCAGATTTTAGAATTGGCTTCCAGAACGAATACCAATAGTTGCCTTTTATGTCGCTATGTAGCTTACGGAAACGCCAACTACCACCGCAGAAGAAATAGCAACTGGGATTATCCTCAGGGGACTCTTTTGTCCATTCCCATACATTACCCATCATATTATATACACCCAAGCTGTTTCTCTGCAACTCCTTGTTGCCGTCAACCAGCCATGGTCCTTTTCTGTCTTTCTTCCCTTCTTTCCCTTTGTTTATACGGAAAGCATCTTCAATGCGTGTTTTCTCAGTTATTTCTTCCGCTGTGCATCTCGCCACATATTCCCATTCTTCTTTAGTAGGCAAATCAAAACGGAGACCTGTCATCTTTCTGAGAACCTTCAGGAAGTCTTCAATATCATTTTTGGAAACATTGATAACAGGTAGATTGCTACCAACATATTTCTTCTCTTTTAGACTTTCGTCATCCTGTCCTTTGTCTGTTCCATTATCCTGTGCAGGATTATTACCCATGATGCTTTCCCATTGTCTTTGAGAAACAGTAGTTTCCATCATCCAGAATTTCTTGTCGCCGTTTTCAATCAGTTTAAAAGCGAAATGGTTGCCACCATCACCTTTGGAGATGACAAAATCACCAAGCAACTTGCCAGCTATGGAGTGGCGCAACTTTTCGTCAGCCAGTCTCATGACATTAATCCACTCTCTGTATTTCAATAGCTGTGGTATATAGCAAACTACATCAATGTCATTATAGTGAACACCAGGATCTATCTCATTCAATGTAGTGTTTGAGCAAATATCCAGATGAGCACGGCTTTTCTCTTTTCTGAACTTCTTTTCCTTCTTGCGTTTTTTCTCATCCAAGTCCTTATTCGTAAATAGCAGCCATTCAGCTTCAACATTATCCAATGGTCTAAAATTCATGGTAACTCTTTCAGTTAGCCATCGGGTATGTTCAGCCTTTGCCATTAGTTCCAAATTGTTCCCTTTTCTCAATTCGGATGTAAAGTCACTAATGTCATCTACAGTTGTTCCCAATGAACGTAACTTCATGGGAATACTATCCACCATATCTATATTGGAAAGTTTATCGACAATACCCTGCTGGTTCCACAGATTGTTAATCTTCCGTGCGAAATCAAAATCTATTTCTTCGTATGAGCTAATATCTTCTATTTCCTGATACTGATATGTTACCTGCTGATTATCGCCATGATTTCTAATTCCAATCTTATTGTTTGCATAAAGGAAATGAAGAATCTTGGCCATAGAATTATCAAATGCATCTTCCGTATAGCTTCCTTCTATCATACCAAACGGGCGAAGCTTTTCATAACGCTTCCATACTTTTTCTCCATCAGCCACTTTGTTGGCCAAGTCAAAGCTGTTCTGTTGATAAACCAATATCTGCAATGCCCTGCGATACACCATCTCAGGCAGATATAATGCTGCAGCTATTGAACGCTGCGGGTGATTGAAGCATATTGCAACTGTCGTAATCTTGTTTTTGTCCTGTGCAACATCTACCAAGTATTTCCTAATTTCATCAGAAGCAACATTGCCTTGAATAAACTCCCACTCAATGTCCATGAAGTTCCCGTTCTCACCAAGATGTTTATATCTGCCGTCGCCATATTGACTCAAAGGGTCATACCATTCTTTCTTGCCACAAACATCTTTACCTATCTCAACCACTCTATAACGACACAAATCAAACATTGTGGCAAATCTTCCTCTAAAGTATTCACCTTCTTTCTTTGCCTGATCGTCAATGAAGGTAATTGTTGTTCTTAGATTCTTGTCTCTATGAGCATTGGGGAAATGGGCAAGCAAAGCCGTTTGGACTCCAAGAGCTGTACCCATTTGGTTCATACCTACTATAACAAGATGAATCGTTTTGTCATCATCGGCTTTTATTCCATCGTAGGAATCGATTGGTATATAATTCTGAACCTTAACCTCGCCTTTTTTGCCAACAGGAACTATAGCAAAGTTATCAACAAGAATTTTCTTCGCCCAAATTGCATGTATATTGAATGGGAGGAATTCGACATTCTTGTCTAAACTTTTGTATATATGTGTTGACTTGAAAGCCGTAAATGTGCTTTGATATTCAAGGCTTACATGAACCTTCTTCTTGTCTTTTATTATGACATGCTTAAAGTATTCGGAAATATTCTCCAAACAGCTGATATTGAATACATCGTGGTCCTCTTCATTGTCTGCATGTACATCTTCACCCAAGATATAGATTTCTTTTGCTTTCTCTAAATGCAAAGCCTCTATGTCTTCGCGGGATGTTCGTTCTGCAAAATAAAACACCAGTTTATCTTCTTCACTCTTATCAAGGTCAAGGTCGAGCCTCATTCGCATTTTCTCAACATCCTGCCGTGTTTGTATCAACACATATTTGACATCTTTCCGTTTAAGCGAAAGTTTAACTATATTAGCCGTCTGTTCATTGCATCCGATGATGACCACATAATCCTTAAAACAACGGTTGTAGTGTATCATGCCTTGTCTCCATTTCAGAGAACGGCGAGACAGATAATTAACAATAGAAGAAACCAACAACCCCGACAAACACACTATGCCTGATACTGCGCTGAAAAATGCGATGAACCGACCTTCATCAGATGCCGCGGGCAGATTTCCAGGATCTGTAAATTGGCTGATAACTGCCCACCAATGTTCTACGACATTGTTTCCCTTATCACGCCAATGCACGATATTATCACTTTCAACCAATTCACCCCATAGACACAAATGCAATGCAAAAAAGCAAACAAACAACGAAATGGCTACAACCATCTTATGTGGTTTATTACCATACATCCATCTGTCTTTCTCAACAGGCTTAAAAATCCATATTAAGGCAATGAATATTAAACCTATAGTACCTAATGATTCTATAATCAAAGACCAATCAAGATCTATATTACTTAGCATATCTCATTCTATAATAATCGTGACCAAAAAATTCCATTTCTCCAAATCGTTCAAAGCCCATGGCCTGGTAGTATGCCTCCAGTTTGGGCTTATCCTTGTCCACTAAGAGCGATGAATAGGCGCAGCCTAATCTCTTACCCTTCTCGATGGCATATTCTATCAGCATCCTGCCGATACCCATACCTCTATATTCTGGACGGATGGCCATTGAGTCAAGATAGAACTCACCATCACGTGCTTCAGCTTCCACCTTACTCAAATAATCTTTGTCCATATCGTCCCATAGACTATCCCATGTACGATGTCTCAGTTGTTGGTATCTCCGTCCGTCGTAAGCTATAAGGCTTCCGACAGCCACACCATCTACAAGGGCAACGATGGAGTTCTTCCATGAATACATGGTACTTTCATCCGAACATGAGTCGATGAATTTCTTCATTTCATCCGTCTCCATGTCCAATGCTGTCAAGACAGTCCATGCTACTATCTCAACGTCCTCTATCTTAGCGTCTCTTATTTCTATGTTCATTACAAATCAACAAATTGCATCCAAACTCGGCACATAGCTTTGCTGGATGGATTCCGCAATGGCATTGGCAACTTCGATTTTGCTCAGCCCAATGCTCTCACCAAAATTATATAGTAGTTCTACTTCGTCCTTGGCAATAATCTTGTCTGACATGACAATAGCTATCATATAACGAAGCATTCCGTCCCTCATACCCGGATTGATCCGAAGCAGGTTTGTCACCGCATCATTGAATGTCTCCATCACGTCGCCCTTGGCTATCTCGTCCAAGAACTGTCGTGGGAAGATTTTCAACGATGCCAACTGAGAGATAATGAGGTCTATCTCATCTTTCGCAATGTTGTCATCCGCATTCGCAACAATAAGACCGGCGGAAGCAATGAACTTTGCCGTATATTCATCCTGCTCGCAGTCGCCCACCTTCAATAAGATGGCTATCAGTTCTTCCATACCCTTATCCAAATCCTCTTTCGATTTCGACTTGGCAAACAGATTGAGGGCTTGTACACGGATTGGATTGACGGGATGTGAAGCTCTACTCATGCCCTTGTCCTTCAGGAAGTACTCCAACCTGCGGTTATTGTCTGCAAGCAATGCCTCAATGCTCACGTTCATCTTCACCAAATCCAGGCCGGAAGCCATCTTGAAGAATGCCGTCACGCACACATCGAGGTTCTCCACAGCCATATAGCCATAACGGTCAGCCACTAATTCTGCCAACTGCTCATGCAGCCTTATTTTGTATTGTAAGGTTACGGGCACTTCCGCATTAGGTGGAAACACAAACTGAATCAGACGCGCCAATGCTGTATCTTTATTAAGAAGGTGTCCAAGCTCATGCCCGACAACAAACCGCAGTTCATCGGTCGTCATCAAATCGAAGAGGGCTGAGTTGATGTTTACGATATGTGGTTCTCCTTCGCTTTCTGCAGCAACAGAAAACGCATTCACTGATGAATCCCCAGTGATATAGAAGTCCACTTTGTCTTTGACACCCAACTTCTCTTTCACCTCATGGCACAGCTGATAGAAGTCGGGGAGTAGTTCCTTTTCCACTTTCAGACTATGTCCTTCCATATTGCTTCGCCAATAAGCATCACTACTCGATGAAGTCTTTATCTCACGCAGCACCTCCTCTACAATGTTGCCTTGCAGGGCATTGTATATCTGTTCACCAATCTGCCGTTCTAACTCGATGGAGAGAGGGTGTCTGTTATCTGTTGTCTCGTCCTTGGAGGACTTGAGCCAATTCCAAATATTGTTTGTAAGTGCCATATCTTTTATACTTGTACTTATAAACTTTAACTTCTTACTTCGTTTTCCTTAGATACCCAAGTTGCATATGAAGTATGTTAGTATGATTTGTTCCAAAGTAAATGTGGGATTTCTTTAAATCGATTAGGAGAAACTTGTATAAGATTATATTAACTAATAGTGCAAAAACGATAGCATTCTTCAGCCTATACTCAAATGAGTTTGGCCAGAAGAATGCTTCATTTAGATTTCTTATACCTCCTGTTTGTCTGTGGGAGTTCCTATTTCTTTCTCAGCAGAATTTTCTTTTACGACACAATCATTAGCCTTGTCAATTTCAGGTTCTTGTTGTGGCGTTTCTTTTGCATTATCATGAGAATCATCTATAACGACATTCTCCTTAGACTTGTCATTATTTGGTTCTGGTTGAGACACTTCTTTTTCATTATCAATAGGATCATTTATAACGATATCATCCTCTGATTTGTCAATCTCCGGTTCTGGCTGAGGTACTTCTTTGACCTGTTTCTTTAGACGTTCTATTGCTGCATCCAATTCCTCTTTTTCGTCCTTGTTTAGGGGTTGAATAGGAGCACGTCTATGCGCACTTTCTGCCATATAAGAAAAAGCTGCTTCAGGTTCTGTACGTACCCAATCAAGAAATAGAATGGCACGAATAGGACGCATTCCATCTTTCTCTCGTAGCTGTTCATAAGATACTCCTTCGACAGCAAGGTTAGGTTCTTTCCCTTCAAGAATTTTATCTATTTCAATCAAAAATTCTTTCGGCAATTTCCTTACTCTATTGATTGTTCGAAAAATCTGGATGCCCTCCAATTCTTCAATATCCCTAAGATAGTTGAACAATTTGATATATTGTATAGCTTTCATATTACTTATTGTTATATTTATTAAATTCTTCAATTGAAATTTCTCCCTTTATAATCGCCTCAAAACCGAACGCATCTCTTTCAAGGGGTTGCCTACGATAATCTCTATCACTTTCTGTAGGAGGGATATAGTGCTTAAAATTGTTAGCCCATTCTAAAAGGGTTTCAGCAGAATAACCATAATCCTTTTTACCTGTTACGGCAGCCCATTGTCTTGCATGTATTAACTCATGAAATATTGTATATACCTGCTCTGCTGCTAACTCGGCATGATCACTTGTAACCATATAAGCATTGAGGTGCAGCGAATTGTCTGTCCTGTCAAAAAAGCCACATGTTCCACAGTGCTCTTTGTCTGGCTCATAATATTCTACTCTACTTACTTTTACGTCTAAGATTTCTGAAGCCTCCCTTACAACCTCTTGCATTGTATCTACTCGTTCCGTAGGACTTTGATTTCTCAAAGTTTCCTTTACACCATTTCTAAATCGAGTATCAAGATACTCTTTTGACCTTCTAGCGGCTTTTTGATCTGGAGCTGAAGGCACATAACCTGGATGTTTCCATCGAACTTCGAATTCGCGGATTTTATCCTTTACCTTTACTTTAACTTCCTCGTACTTCTGTTTGGCTTTGTCTTTCCATTCTTCTAGTCGAGTACTAACTCTATCACATAGGTCCCTTGCTTTTTCCTTGACCTCATGATAAGTTTCTTTGATTTTGTTGCCCAGTTTCTTTGCACCGTCAACTAATGAAGAAAACCATCCCATAATAAACTACTTTTCTTTGTTAATCATTTTATTTATTGTCTCTTTTGTTTGTTGAATTATTATTTCTTCAGCTATCTCTTTTGCCTGAAAAGAAAGAATGTTTTTCCCACACCCAGCTTCAACGTGAACGATTCCATCTTTGTCCCTACTCACAATAAAGTCAACCTCAGTTCCTTTAGGTGTGTTTGGAGGCAAACGAAGACTTTTTTTCACTAGAGGATTATAACAATCATAATCGATTTCATCTTTATTGCTATCGTTTTCAACAATTATTATATCCAGCTTTTCTTGATTATCTCGCCTTGTTGTCAAAGAAAAGGATCTATTATCAACAACGCAGTCATCATCTGCGTAGATGATATTCAATACTATTTCTTTTGCCTGTCGCATAGCTTTAAAGCCATATGACCTTGTGGTCTTATCATTTACGTTAATGTCATTCTTGCTCTTTTTTATCAGTAATCCTGCGTATTTGGCAGCACCTTTTGCTATCGCATAATCAGGATCTTCCAAAGATATCCAATCCTTTAGCAAACGATTATTGGAGATTTTACTAAGGAATTCTTTTTCAAGAGTTTTAATTATCATAGGCATTCTAGAAGAGCCGCCAACGAGCACAAATCTATCAATGATTGCATTATTGGCATTAGAAATTGCTTTATCAACTATTTCAACAGCTCTTCTTACCAATGACGCTGTAATTGTCTCAAACTCTGATCTCCTTACAGATATTATTTTATTGACTTCTGGCAGCGTAATAGAAAACTTGGTTTCAAGGTTATCTGTTAATTCAATCTTTCGATTTTCTGCTTCGTGCATCAAAAGAGCCCAATATCGCCCGTGCTTATCTATTGTCTCCGGGTCTATATTTGCTTTTCTGAGAACATGAAGAACTAAAGCTTCATCCCAGTCCTTGCCACCAAGATGTACATCACCAGCAGGAGTGCCTAAAACCGAATAAGAATTACTTTTATCCTTTTCATATTTTACAATACTTACATCAAGTGTGCCTCCTCCTAAATCAAAAACCAAGATAGTTTCTTCCGGTTTGATATTATATGCAATTGCCGCAGCTGTTGGTTCTTGAAGTAATCCAAGCACTTCTATACCAGCAAGTTCTGCAGCTAATTTTGTCTTTTCTCTTTGATTGTCATTGAATGCTGCTGGTATTGTAACAACCGCCTTTGAGGCTTCTTTATCATTAAATATCTCACGAATAGTTTTATTCGCATTGTAAAATAAATGACGGAGAATACAAGAAGATGGTTCTATTGGAGATACTTTTCGGAATATCCCATTAATTTTAATGTTTTTCTTGCAATATTCGCTGTTCATTTCTCTTTTAACAGTATCTATTGCTTTCTCCGCATTAATCATCAATCCGTTTTTAGCTTTTTGGCCTACAAATGGAGTACCATCATCTTGAAATGCTACAACTGATGGAATTGTAGGAGATTTTTCTCTTTCAAAAGTAAGCATTTCGACATGCCCTTTTGAATCACACGATGCTACACACGAATAAGTCGTACCAAGATCTATTCCTAAAACACTCATATTTCTTACATATATAGAATTACTGTCTCCTCTTTGTATAAGAAATCCACATCTGAAGAATTGATGCGAGGAAGAGTCCAATAAATGGCTGGTGACACAGACTTTGCAACATGGCCACTTAACTGGTCATTATTGGTTTGTATTGATTCGGTAGGATAGGCCACCATCCTTTCTTCATTATATACGTCGCCATCAGAAGAAGTAACAAATTTTATCTTGAAGTTTTTTTGTAATGCACGTTTAATTAACTCTACTCCATGTTCAATAGCACATGTCACCTCAGTACCTTTAGAACGGGAGTTGTATAATAATGTGCACATACTTTCCAATATTTCAATCATGGCATCAAGACCTTGGCGTTGTACTGATTTAAAATAGAAGTCATTTCTATACTTTGACAATTCGTCTTTTAAGGATTCAACCTCGGCTTTATCATTACTATTATTCAACTCTTCTATAATAGAAGTCACTTTGTTTGATAAAGCGTTTATCTGTTCTGTGATACCCAATAGACTGTCTCTAATATCAGTGCAATCTTTTTCCTCGTTATTATGGCAATACAACTGAATAAGAACTTGATAAAAATCATTATAGGTGTAATGTTTGCAATTACCATCTACAGTTCCTCCTACAAAAACATGTGTATCTTGCTTCAACTGATAACTTGTCTTTGCTTCATCTATATTATTTAGAGGTACAAAGCACATGTCATTAGACATAAACCACAGATACAGTTTACCCTCAACTTTAATCGACTTCTCAAACCTGCTAACCCAATCCTTCTTATAATGATTATCATAAATATCAGTAGAAGAATCTCTCTTTGATATATACACTATTTGAAAGGTATTCCACTCTTTGAGAAAAGAATCGTCTTGATACTCAAAAGTTTTTCTTAATTCTGTTCCATCGTAAACATGAACCAGATTGGTGAATTCATTGATAAATATACTAATCATAATTAATTGAAATTTTCTAAAATCCTTAAATGAAGACTTCCCAAAACTAAATGTGACCTGTAATCCACAATACCAGATCTAAAGTGACCATTAGACTCAAACCTAAAAGCATCACCTTCGATTACATGTAACATGGGTTCCGTCAGCTTTGAGACTTCTATCGTAAAATGTTTGTTTCTTAGCAATCTTTCCTTTGTGACAATTTGTTGGAATGTAGAATCTTCTGGATGGCTACCAGAACCAAAAGTATTTATACCATCGTATAAAACATAAACACTTGGTTCAATATCATCATCTGAGGCCAAAAGAAACCCTACAATCGGTTTTGAAGAAGAACCTTTACTCCCAAACATTTTGTCAACGTGGTTGTTTCTTAACCTAAACAAACGATATTCTTCTTCAATATCCGAATAGTGTTTTTCCCTGAATTCATGAAGAAACCTATCGGAAATATCTCTATCCATTTGTTTGAATTCTTCAAAAATCCTCAATGTTGAGAGAAAGGGATATAGCGTCCCCCAATCCTCGTGAAGCTGTTCTTCAATAGCCTTAGATATATCATTTCTGCTTTTATGTTCAGAAACCCATGATTTGATTTTCTGATTAACCAAATCTTGTTTAAAAGACTCCCAATCGCTATTGATTAAAGAAATTATATCCTCAATCTTTGTGAATTCATTATATTTCATGATGCAGATATGTAACCTTTTGATTTATAATCCGATATTAGCTGTTCAGAAGTTTTCTTCTTATACTTTCTTGACAAAAGTTCTCTCATGTCTGATTCTTTTGGTAGATTCTTTTGACAAGATGCAATCTTGTAATCGAGAACTATATCATCTATCGTCTTTTTTAGACTCTCTTCCTCGGATTTGGACTTGTTGTCAGCAACCTTATCTATTAACTTCAAAACTGTTAAATACTTCACTGTCTTGTTGTCTGACAAATTCCAATCCTCATTAAATGCTTGAACTATTAAACTGTCGATTTCTGCTCCACTAAAATTCGAACTCGACATTTTTTCGCATAGAACTTTTATTTTACTCTCATTTTTAATTTGACCAGAAATGGTAATGACTTCATCTTTACCATCCATTAGATAAAGACCATATTTTTTCAAGCATTTTCGGAATATCTCATTTGCTCCTTTTGCGTCAGGATAGGACAGATAGAATATTTCATCCCATCGCCCCTTTCTCAAAAGTTCAGGCCTAAGACAGGACAAATCATTCGCTGTAGCAACAAGATAAACAAGGCTTTTTCTTTCTTGCATCCATGTTAGGAAATACCCCACCATTCGTGTGATGGTTATATCATTGTTCTGATCACTATTCCCAAAACCCGCAAATGCTTTTTCTATCTCGTCAATCCACAAGACACAAGGCTGCGCAGCCTCTGCCGTTCTTATGGCTTCTATCAAATTATGTTCACTTTCACCCACATACTTCCCCATCAGTTTGCCCAAATCTAACCTAAGCAACGTTTTATCAAAGATTGCCGCAATTGATTTGACTGTTTCTGATTTACCACAACCAGGAGGTCCTACTAACAACACTCCCTTAGGCTTAGGCAAATTTTGAGGATAGTTTGATATATTATCAATGACCTGAGCTTGCTTATAAATAAACTGTTTTAGATTGTCAATATTGCCAATTCTGTCTTTTTGATCAGGTTGAAGGTCTATTACGTCTAACAGACTTGAATTGTTAACCAACTGACGTTTCTCTCTTAAGATATGTTCAGCTAAAGAACAGTGAGAATGTTCATATCTTGGATTTATTTCATCCTCTAATTTCTGAATGGTAGTTAGTACTTTTCTAATATCATACAATTGCATACCATGTAAGGCACTTACCAATTGCTTCCTGTTATGCTTAAAAGCCTTCTCGCCAGCAAAGAAACTTTTGCCAAATATATATCCATTGACTTCATATTTGCTTTTTCTGCACCACAAGTTTTCGGGAATCTTTGAATCAGAAATGCCAAGTTCTTCCTCTATGTCGTTTTGGTCTGGAGTAGGCACATGCACCACCGTGAAGAGTCGTGAAATCTCCTTGGGTAGTTCTGAAACAAAACAATTTGATACTATTATAATGGTTCTTAAATTGTTTACTTCTCCTCTCTCATATTTTTCAACGAATGACTGCAATAAGTACTGGGTCTTTGCATCAGTTAGTTCACTATGTATGTTTTTAAACAAGAAGATTTGGTGTACGTCTTTTACTATCCTTCTGTCTTTTACAGTCGCGTCTTCGGGAGCAGGTTTAGGAGTTATGATTTCCTTAATATAACCAGATAACCCATCACTGAACGAATCTGATATAGCTTTCTTTGTCTTGAAATTTATTGGACCATTGGCAAGGCTATACTCTAATATAGAATCCATATTTAGATTAAAATACTTTATCTCTTTAGGAGATAGTATTGATTCTATAATTTCATCTATATATGTAAAATGATAATGAGGTATAAATAGTACTGGAGCTGTTTGAATACCTGCTATCAAATTGTCCTTAAATTGTTCTATCATAGTTGTATTAATTTAATGCTGTTATTATCTTCTACGGTAAAAGTCATTATGACCTTGAAGAATGGTAAATTTGATTCCGTGCAATCTCTTATTTTTTTTAAAATATCATCGAAACGATGAGGATCTTCAACGCTATTAATCGAAGTTCGTTTTGTAAGTTCGATGAGAAAATCCAACTTAGACGCACGTTCATATTTTGAGAGGAATCTAAAACATTTGTCTCCTGCTACCTTGTTGTTCTCATTCACAAATTCAAATACTAGCACTTCATGATTATCAACCTCAATCTGTAGTAGAAGAAAAACTATATACCAAATCAACACAAAGAAAGATATCCAGCCCAGAATAGTGATGGGATGACTGCTAAAAGCTACAATAATAAGTACCAATATCACAGCAAATACTTTTAGTAGAGTTTGGTTTTGGGACATATAACGAGATAGACATAAAAGCATATTTGTCCAATGCTGTAATATGTTATTCCTTTGATTCATCCCATTTAAAAATATGTAACGAACTCTATTCATGATATTTGCCCAATACCCATATCTGACCGTGTTTCCTTCAATCCTACATAACAATAAAATATTGTATTTATAAGAATCTTCCAATCTGATGTAGTGTTCAAAAGATAATCTATCGAACACAGGCTCTGATATTTCCATATTATTTATTCCTCTTTAAGACACGTTTTAATAATCAAATCGAAGTTATAGTACTTATCTGTGTCTAATCCTTGAATCTCCTTCTGTGAGTTTAGCATCATGCATAGTGATTCATAAGGATATTTCCGCATCTGTCCCAAAGACGGAATAAATTTGACTAAAGAATACCTCTTGGAGGTTTCATAACAATGATTTAGGAAATCCCTTATAGTAATATTTGATGCAAAAAGTAGTACCTTGTCACTTTTTGCCTTTTTAAGCAATTTTCTACCATTAGATGAAAAATGCTCATTATATCGAGGCCTGTCAACAGAATACAATGCAGACAAATCTTTGCCTTTAAAAATCGGCAGTACAAAACCAATAAATGAGAATATTGAAGAAATAATATAAAATGTACATAAAAATAGTATCAGGTATTTGGAACCATTCTTCATGAATGGCTCCAAATATATCTGCTCTTGATAAAAGAAGATAATAATCAGGACAATTAACCATGGAATTATCCAAATGCTAATTGCAGTAGCACCTTCTATTATATGTTCTTTTTCAAACTTCATTTCTCGTCAGATGAATTGTCTTGTGAAGATGACTCAGAACCATCGTTTGCTTCATCATTTTGCTGAGTATTACTATCGGTCTTTGCATCTTCATTTTTATCTGTATGCTCTTGTTGAGTATCATTCTCGTATAGATGCGCATTAGGAGTGATCCTACTTCCTTCCTCGTCATCTTTCTTACCAATCATGGCATCTCTCATATCTCTATACCATGCTGCATAAGAAGCGAGTATAATGCGTTTCTTGTAATCCAAAACAACATCAAACACTTCTTTATTTGTTTTCTTAATGTCATCATTAAGCCCACCAACATTTTCCCACTGAACATGTTGTTTGTAGTCTTTATCTTGACCATTATATAAACCATCTTTAGATGTTGAGAATTTCATAAGTTTCCGATAAATTTTTCCCATAATGAATGGTGAGAGTGCTTTAAGTTCTCCCTTCTCGATGTTTCTCAACATTCTTGCCAAGCTCAATCTAATTTTATCCTGAGCAAGGAGTTTCTCTTGATGTAGATAATTATCATATACGCCATCTGCCAGCATCATCTTATATAGTACAGGAGAAATATCTATGAGAATAAAAAGTAACATGATTAAACCTATAGGTGTAGATAAGTAATATAGCAGACTATGTATTAACTCATAGTTACATCCTACAAAAATACCTACTATAAAAGCTGCTGATATTATAAACAAATTCTTTTTCTCCATAGACAATCTAGCGCCGAATACAAAAAATAGTATTACAAAACAGATTAAGGACAATGATATTTTCAGGCCCCAGTCAAATAATTCATAGTTCGATTGTTTAAATATGTTAAGAGCCGCTGAAGTGGTGGATAAAGAATCTGTATAAACATTCACTGTAGTGGAATCAATATTTGTCTGTTCGGAAGAGAACAATGGTACATAACCATTCATCGCTAAACTATGCAATGTAGATAATCGTCTTAACAAACCCGTATCTTGTTTGCAGACAAATTTTTCAGATTCGTGTTTTACGATTTTTGTGATTGTATCATTTAAATTCTTAGTTAAAGAGTCAAGTTTTAGCTTGTCTTTTTCTCTTTTATCTCGTAGTGCTATTTTTAGTTTGTTCGTATTATTGTATTCTGGGTGCTGTTTATTCCAGATTTTAATAGCTTCATTGTAAGCTTTAACATCATTAACCTCTGTCTGTCCTGCAAAAACCCAATTGCCATTACCATCACCATTGTAATTGTTCCTGTTTGTTTTATAATCACTCTGCTTTGGATAGCCATCTTTTAGTTTTGATAATTCTGTTTCAAACTTTTCGATGGAAACAGAATCCCTGTCAATAGTATTTTTTAAATTATGAATATGATTACTAAGTCTCAAATATGCCTTTCTTCTACAATCTATCTCAAACACTTCTGTTTCTTTCTGTCTATCTACAACAATTTGTTGTTCAATAGAAGTTTTAAAGATTCGTAACTCTAGAGGAGCAGAAATTACTATGCCCAAAAAGATTGCAATAAGGATACGAGGTAAGCCTCCGAAAAATTCATCTTTACTGATAGAAACCTTTCCATCTGAATACATAGTATTGGTAATAAACCTATCAAGAAAGAAAATCATCAGCCCCCAAAAAGTTGCAAAGCCTGCTGCCGCAGATGTTTTTTCAATATCAAGCGAAAGTAGATACTCATCTCTAACCCCTAACACTAAAAGCATTGCAATGAAACTAGAGAACCAGGCCATTAGTGCAGTAAAAAGAATAACTGTACCAATACCGGTATATTTAGAATGGTCTCCAGGGCACATTCGGAGCAAACCTCGGTCAGCACCTGCACACCACCAAGAGAATTCCTTAAACCATCCAGCCCAGTTCTCATATATATAAGAACCGTTCAAGAAAAAATAGGGTGCTTTAACTCCTTTAATTTTAATTTCTCTTCGCTTATTCCCTTCATTACGAAGTTTATCAATGTCTTCTTGCCTTAACTGGACTAGTTTATCAGGACTTGTTCCAGAGTCAAGGACATTGGCAATAAGATCTGTATCAATAGTCTGGACAGGACATGTGAAATCTTTGATATTTAGATACGAATGTTTTGCAGTGACATTTTGTCCTTTGAAGTATTCCTCAAACTCTTCGTACTTAGCATCTGGCTTATGATGATACTCCTTCCATAATTCAAAAGCATCCTTACCTCTCAAATCAACAGGATCAGTTTTATGTCCTTCTTTATCATCAAAATGCAACTCTGTACCATTAAATACAGGTTCAAATGTACGACCATCTTTGCCACGAATATCCTTTTCGGCTATGTGAGTACCTTTGCCTTCTAAGTCCTCTGTGAAATATATGGTAAACCCATCAAAGTGGGGATAGAATACCTTACCATCCTCACCCTTTTGGGTCTTCACAAGGCTGGCAATCCACTTAAAGAAATCTTCGCGAGTGCTATTTTTGTAACCAAGATCCTGCCATACTTCAAAGGCATCCTTTCCATTCTGTCCTTTGAGGTATTCAAAGAAGTCATCAGGAGTAGAACCAACTTTCTCCCCATGTACTTCTTTCCATAATTCGAAAGCACTTTTCCCGTTTTCGCCTTTAAAATAATTCCAATATGCCTCAGGAGAAACATCCGCATCAGGTCCTTGCCATTCCTTCCATTCCTCATAGGCATTTTTCCCATTCTTCCCATTAGCCCCTTTTAGAGACTCCATGAAATCAACGATAGAACCTTGATGGTCTTTTAGCCATAAAGTATATGCACTTTCACCATTAGTACCGTTAATTGTTAAAATAGGTATTTCCTGCTTAATCTTTCCGCGTCTATCACGTACTTCGAGCTTTTGCGTTTCATGGTTATAGACAAAATAGATGGCAGGATAATCAGGAGCCTCACCAAGATAGGAGTCTTGATGAGGTGGCATATCCCTGTTTTTTCTATCACCATTGTTATTACTATTATTGGGGTTCGATTGCGAACTGTTATTTGTGTTATTCGCTGTTGTGGAAGAGGTGTTTGCTTCTTCTCCCCATCCCTCAAAAATATCTTGTGCCATAATAACTTATTGTTTACAAAGTTCTCTGAATAAATGTGCTACATCTGCGCATTTCGCAGTATCTTCTTTCTCATAGTTCTCTGTTACAACATTCTTGATATAGGCCTTGAATTCTTTGTAAGGTTCAGACATAAATTTGCCATAATCATTTTGGTCTGTACAGAAAACATTGTCAAATAATGGAGTAACTAGATTAACATAAACATTGTATTCTTGGAATGTTTTCTCATATTTGTGTAAGAGATCATTGCGAAGAATAATATCTAACATACAAAGAGAATTCCAGATGCTCTTTGCTGCAGTAAACTCGTCTGTATATATTAGTGAGACGTTAAGAAGATTCCTCCTTAGTTCTTTGCCTGTTTGGTCATCAACGATTGATGGAAGGTCTATAACAGAATCTAAAAAATCCTGAATGGCTGAACCAAATGCGTCTGATTGAATCTGATTTGTAAAGTCCTGCATCCACGTAATTGGTTTTTCTTCTGATGTAACAAAAATATTATGCTTTTTCATTATATCCCTTACAACTACACACAAAGACTCTTTAACATCTGTAACATCTTTGTCTGTTATTCCGACTTGCTCAGATGCCAAGGACATTTTGTCCCATATTGCCTCGTATAGTTGTTCTCTGGTATGAATAAAAAACTCAAGTTCTCTTCCTGTATAGTTGCAAGAATGTTTCGGGTCATCAACATTAAGGTTAGTCTTTATGCGTTTGATATTTGCAGCAATTGCTTGACAGCTCTTATTTAGGTAATCCTCAAAAAAGCTTCCTGCTTGTTCTATTCTTTTCTCTACCGTGGACTTATCTATATTAGAATTTTCGGCAGCTTTATTTATAACATCTTTTTTGATATCAATCCATTTGATGTCGAATGATTCTGACGAAAGGATAAGCCCATTTATTGCCAATAATGTATTCTTGAACAAATTGTCGAACGCTGCTTTAACATGATATTGAACACCCTCAATACCATATACACTGAAAACTTCTGGGTCTTTAAGAATCGGTCTAACAGAATTTATTATCTTATTACAGAGAATGGCATCTTTTTCAAAGAGCTCTGCTCTAAAATCCTTCAGTTTTTGATGCAATTCCGTAATAATAGTATCAACCTGTTCGTCGATTTTCTTTGTTTTGTCTATGTCTGAGAATGAAGGTAATACATTAAGACATGATTTCAAGCTCTTTAGGATTTTGTTCTGTCCATTGATACAATTTTCAAACTCTTCTTGAAGTTTCACTAAGAAATAATTGTCAACGTTAGAAATGTTTTTTTCCAAATTGCCCAAAACTACATTGACAAAATAATCTACTATTGCTGTAGAATTCTCGCGTCCTTTTTCAATGAAATTTATTGAATCCCAGTATTCCTCATTTAATATAAAATGATCTGCATTACCTTGCATTTCCTTCCAAATCTGTTTTTTGAAGGACTCAACTGTATCATCTGTAATGTTAGCATTGTCTTCTTTATTGCATAGATAGTAAACCCAGTCCTCCATTTTGCGATCTCTGATTTTCGACAAGACTTTAATAAAACAAGAATTATTAATATTCTCGGCATTGTCATTATCAGACAGAATACGACATAAAGCAACAGCGAGGTCAGCATGCTCTCTGACTATTTTAAGCAAATCTTCCTCGACACAAAACTTTGCCTCGCCAATCCCCATTGTATCAACTAACCTAATTGAGCCTAAATCCTCATCATTCACTGTTCTAAGAGGCCAGTTTACAATTGCTTCACGAACAGCTAAGGCACGACAATATGGTTCCCCTATGTAATCTGTACTTTTCTTGTAACTTACATAAGGAACTAATTTTCCTACATTGATTTGGGATTCGGTTAACGACTCATCCATATGGTCAAGATAAGAAGCGTAATGAGAACAATTGTCAATATAGAATGTAAAAGTCTCAAAATATTTATCTGCAGTCACAATCGTATCGACTCCGCTAATTGTTGACTTCCCAAAATTATGAGAGTTGTATGATGAGTGAGTTTTTATCTTTGTACAGAACTCACTCAAAGCGCATTTTGAGAAATCCCACAAAGGGAATTGTGACTTATTTTGCCTTTGCAGCTCTTTGTTGAGTTGCAGAACATATTCATTAATAATCTGATTAAATTCTTCAGTAGATAAGAATTTTATAATAGCACTTTTATTGTTGGAGTTACAAAAGATGGTTCTAGCAGCAGTTGTTTTACCTTTACCAGAAGGTATGACAGTCTCAGGAGCTCCTGTGAGGGCTCTTAGAAATACACTTTTCCCAGTACTTACTGGTCCAGTTATACAAACTTCTATTTCATCCTTTGCTATTTTATTTGCAATGGCTTCAAAATAACCTTTAGGCTCATATGTCTTGTCATTGAGAACACCAACATTTTGACGAACCGACTTAATATACTCTATGACATCATCCTTGATTTCTTCCCATTCTGCTTTAAACTCAGGGTAATTCCTCAGTAGGATTTTCCAATTATCACTTTTAATTACTGTATTTAGCTTCTCTGCAAATGTGATAATTTTCTCTACACCTTGCCAGCATGAATTGTATTTATGAGCAATTTCATTTTGTCTGTTGGCAACGATTGATGATATAGTATCTGCTATAGGCATAATATATAATTATTTTATTTAACAATCTCTTTTATTTAGATTCTTTGATTTCAATCACGGCTTGATACTCTTCCAGAGCATCTTTTAATACTTCTGTAGAGTAGCTATCAATTTTGCTTGCGATTAATACAGGAGTATTGTCTACAAGGCGTTTTGCTTCTGGAATAGTCAACCCCAATTTCCCCATAAGAACTTTGCATACAAGTAATTTTGCTGGGCCACAGTCTATCAAATACATGTCATATTTTGAAGTCATATTGACACGATTGGTTTCACTTTGTTTATTGCAATCTGTTTCTGCAAAAGATTTTTGTGAAAAACGGAATTCACCTGTCAAAGCACTACATGCGAACCATGGATTTTGCTGCATTTTTGTTATTTCATAAACATACGAAGAGACCTTATTGAAATAGGAAACTATATCGATATCCTTTATTTCCAACATCTTCAAAAGTCCAATAGTATAAGGACTATTAAATGCGATACTGTCAGTTCTGTCATAAGCAACCTCGTTTGGACTAGTTGCGTATGCAATAATTGTACCCTTAGGTCCATTCATTACCCCAAGACCTTTATAAGAATCACCTTTATACCAACTACGTGTAAATGGATTGACTCTACAGGCATCTAAAACCAAGACCTTCAGATTACAATTAGCGTCTTCAAGTTTTGATAGAATATACGATGCTTTGTTACACTTGTAGTCAATATCTGAAGGCGAATTTAAGTCGGCATCAATAGGTACTAGATAGTTTTCCCCATTGTATTGTAATCCGTGACCCGAATAAAACACATAGCCCACTTCTGCATTGTGTGACATACGACAGAAATCATTCAGACCTTCGTCAATTTCTCTCTTTGTCGCGTTACGTATTATTTTGATATCAAACCCCATTGTCTTCAGTTTCTCTCCAAGAGCGTTAGCATCATTTATGCAATTTTTCAATCTTGTGGGCTTATAATCGCAATTTCCAATTAATAATGCTTTCTTCTTCCCTAAAGAAGCTGAATTCGTCACATTTTGCACATTATCAACATATATGGGTGTGTTGACAGTTTGAGGTGTACATAACATATCGCTGATATTGATATCAGTCTTCTTGATACCTCTTAAAAAAATTCCCACATTATCTCCTTTTTTAGCTTCGTCAACTAACTGCCTAAAATATTCAATACCAGAAACCACGACAGGTGTATTTCTACCGTTATGAGTCAACAAAGATAGAGTGTCACCAACTTTGACATTTCCTGATGACACCTCACCTGTTACAACAGTACCACGTCCAGCTATTTCAAAAATATCGTTAACGATAAAGGTAAATTCTCCAGAATAAATGCCAACAACCCATAATCCATTACAATAATAAGGATTATCATTATAAAATGCATCCAGTACTAGGACATCAAATCCGTTTTGAGATTTATTGAAACTTATTACAGACGCAATATTATCACCACCATTTTTCCCTAATAGTCTAACCGATTGCCCTGGCTTAATAAAACCAGACAACAACCGTCCTCTAACCAACATAGAGCCGCTTGCGCCTCTTATGTCATGTGCATGAAAAATAAATGTACTCATATATTATCTTGTTTTTTTCTTATTTCTGATGCAAAATTAAGTGTTTTATTATTGTATTACAATTATGCACACTTATTTACACTGTCATCTTCATATCTGCGTTCAGGAAGTTTGTAAGTCAGTGTTATTGTTCTGATAGCAGTACAAAAACCTGAGCGACTGTTCTTCCTTGACTTTATACCCACAACGTTCCAACACCTTTTGAGAAGCGATGTTGTTCACATCCACTTCTGTATGCAGTTCGTTGGTGAGCTTTGCGTCACATATATATTGAGTGGCCAGCCTCACGCTTTCTTGCATGTAACCTTGATTTCTGTACTTCGGATGCATGGCGAAGAAGATGGTGGGATTGGTTGACAAGTCCATTGTGGCAACGAAACCGATAAGGGTGTCGTGCTTCCTGATCCCCCAAAGGATGCCTTCGTTCTTTGACAGGTAAGTGCGGAAGGACTTCTGTATTTGCTTGATGCCGTCGTTTGTTTGGGCAATGTCACAGAGGTCGGGCAGGTATCGTTGGGTGTCTGCATCTGAAATTATGGTTCTCATCGCAGCGATGTCGTTTTCCCCTATCTCATTCAGCGTACAATGCTCAGACTGCAATATGGGGACGGATGGTCTGCTGAGCATACCACGTTCTGCCATTTCGCAGAACAGGAACATGTGCAACTGATGGTAGAGCCTCTCGTTGTGGCAGAGGGTGTTCCATTGCTCATCTGTGTATGCGATAGAGGTTAGGCACATATTGCACATTCTGACAGCTGGACAATAGGCGCATCGATTCTCACGCTTGCGGTAATACTCCTTGGTCATCTTGTTAGCTTTCTGCCAGTCAATTCCACCGTTGATGCTACCAATGCGGAAGCGGTCGTTGAACTTCTCGCATACTGCCAACTGGAGATTGGCATCAATGTAGAGTTTGGTGTTGACGGGCATACAGGTGGAGAGTGGTGTACTCTCCGAGACCTCAAACACTGGCCTGTTCTTCCAATAAGCGACAATCTCATCAAAGAATGTCTGAAGTACCGACCATTCGGGATGCTGTTCGTAAGCATCGAGAAGTTGGATGTATTGTGTCTTCAGCGTTTCCCAATCTTCTTTTGCCACACCTTGCAAGAAGTTTGGGGTCAGTCCGCTAATGTGAGTTGGTGCATAATGCTGCAATACCTCATCTTCATGCCATGCTTGCGCAATGGGTATCAACGTAGAGACTGACGGCAACGTCATCATCAATACGACTTTGGGGTATTGATTGAATGGGTTGTTGTGCAGATACGTCAAAGCATTCCGCACTTTGGTATATGAACCATTACCTTTGGCATCCACTCTGTGTGCATCATGGAACGGCTGTGTGCCGTCAATGGAGATTGCAAGTTCCACACCATTGTTTACCAACCAATCAATGCGTTCTTCTGTCAACAGCGTGCCATTGGTGGAAACGGAGAAGGTCACATCATCTCCCCATCGTTGTTGTCCTGACTGTATGGCATACTGAACGAGAGGATAGTTGACGAGTGGCTCGCCTCCATAGAACGAAATGCGTATAGGCTTTGTCTTTGCCGTCTTGTCGATGAAGTCGTAGATGGCTTGAATGTCGCCCTCACATAGTGTCCGGCTGTTGTGGCTGTGGTTGCCCTCATACTCGCCTGAGTAACAGCAATAGGTGCAGCGGAGATTGCACTGCTCTGTAGTGGCAATGATGAACATATAGACCTCCGGCATCGAAGAAAATTTGCTTGGAGGTGTAAACGTCCAGGCATAACGGCTGTCATCTACGACTCCCTGAACGATTTCGTTGGTCTGCCGTAGATAAGAATAGCTGTTATTATGGAGCGTCGTGATGTTCATCTTTGTTTATCTGTTACCGCATCGTTGAGCTGAGCAATGTCCGCAACTGAGGCAGCGGGCTTGACAGGCTGCCATGCCCATAGCCTTGACGGCTTCTCTCTTCAGGTCATTCGCAATCTTGTTGAAGTTGAGAATGGCAAGGATGTTATCGTTTGCAGGAAGTGCAATGGTCTGTGTATTCATACAATGCTATATTTTTAACTGTTTACTATCTGATTATAATTCCCATGCTCGTACCAGTCGAGGAGCTTGGCGGCACGGTCAACCAACCAAGGGAACTCGGCGGAACGAATGGTGAGGTTCTTTACAATGACATTGAGCGTGCCAGTGTAGTTCTCGTTGAAGTCCCGCGCTTGTTGGATGAAGCCATCAATGTTTATCTGGTCGTAATACTTCCTCGGAAGTCCGGCTTTCTTGATCATGGTGCTGAGTGCCACGTTGATGTCCTGACAGCAGAGCAGGCCAATGCGGTCGGCGGTATAGTCGGACTTGCGATACCATTCAAACAGAGGGAGTTTGACAAGCGAAGCCCAGGCCTTGAAAGTAGGGTCTGACATGAAAGGCAGGTAGAACGACATGATGAGCATGTGGTACGGTTTGTGCCCCGCAGCAAAGTGGCCCAGTTCATGTCCAAGGGTGAACATCATCTCGCCCTCAGTGAATAGGTCGGCACTGCCCGACATCATGACGATACGGCGGTGCTTCTCGCCATTGGAGAAATGGTAAGGTCCGTAATACCAATCGGTGGAGTAGGCAGGAATGTCTTCGATGCCAAGAATGGCACAGGCTTCGGTGAGTTGCGCATACATCTGCGGCAGGCTCTCGGCAGTGATATTGATGCCTTCGCCCTGGTTCTCCACCTCGTTGTATGCTTCCTGGTACTTGCTGGTGGTGGCAGCGAGGAAATCCTTGAAGGTATAGTACTCCACATCTGCCTTGAATATCTCGTACCACGTCTTCAGGTCATGGTCAAGCGGGTGCTTGGCTATCTCACGTATGAAGTCCCACTTTGACAGGTAGGGCACCTTCAGACTGTTTAGCCATTCCACCTTCTTCTTGTCATCGGGATGCATGACAGAAGCGAAGTCGATATTGTGCAATCTCTTTCTCATGGGCTATCTGAGATAACGGCGTGTTACGAAACGTCCATATTCTCCGCTGTCAATCCACTTCAACAGCTCGGCAGAGCGCATCACTGTCCAGGGATGGGTCTCGTCGGCAATGGAAAGGAACTTGACAACCTTGTTCATACCCTCATAATCGAGCATCTTGAAGTCGCGTGCTTGCTGGATAAAGGTCTCTGGACGGATGTTGTCGAACTCCTTGATGGGGAGACCTGCCATCTTGATGAAGGCTCGCGTCATGGCATCGGTGTCCTGACAACACATCAGACCGGCACGGTCGGCTGTGAACTCCGACATTCGGCTCCAATAGTAGAGGGCGAACTGCAAACCGCTGGCAACCAAACTACCACCGGGAATAGTGTCAATTCCCCAATTGATTACTTGTGCCATAAGATGGTACAACATGTGCTGCGACTTGATGTGCCCGACCTCGTGGCCTATGATGAAGAGTATCTCGTCATCGTCACAAAGGTCTATCAAGCCTGAGTTGAGAACGATGATGGGATTCTCTGCTCCAATGGTACATGCATTGATGTCATAGCCCCAAGTGATGTACAATTCGGGGACTTGCTGCAGGTCGAGAATGCGACAGGCTTCCACAAGATACTCGTATATCTTGGGATAGTTGTCCTTCGTGACCTTCAGGTTACTGCCCGTATATTGAATGTTATATACTCGCTCGATGAAGTTGGATGTCACCCATTTGCACGCCGTAGTGAGGAACGGGATGCTTTCCAGTTTCTCCAAGGCGGCTCTGTCCAACGGATGCTCGTACTGACTATGGTCGAGACCTGTGAGTATCTGCTTGTTGTGTATCATAATGCTGTCTTTTTCGTATTTATTTTATTCCGTCAACACTGTAGAGGAGTGGGCAACTATCCCTGTTCTATCAAGTCATCTTCAATTTTATCCATAAAATCACTGGGAATGTAGGCTGTAAGCACATATCCGATGCCATTCAACTCTACTGCTATGCGTTGCTGACCTGCCGCCCTGACCACCTGACCTACAACGCCCTTGAAGTCGCCACACACAACTTTGAAATAGTCACCACTTTTGAAATGGCAACGGTCTTTCGATGCTGCCATAATATGCTCATTCTTTGTTTCCACGACGTTGATGAATGACTTCATCCTGCCATCGGGGATAGTGATAGGTGGATTGAGTTGGGTGTCTGGCTCAATGGGCTTTGTCTTGTCGGTGTAGTATTTCAGGTAACTTGCAGTCTTTGCAGGCTGCTTGACAAAGTCGTGAGTCCGCTCACGGGTCATATAGGCAAAAACAAGACCGGGAAGGAGAGGCTCCTTGCGCAGCCTCTTCTTCCCAGATATTTCCACTTTCTGATAACGTTTAGGGATATAGTACAGTATGTCTGCCTCTTTGAATGCTTCAACGACATCCTTGGTGTGTCCGTACAATATACGGAGTACAAACCATTCGTGGTTTGCCTTAGGCACAAAGTCCGAGGTGACCCCTGTATGGGAGTTCTCTGCCTCTGGGCTTTGAACTTTGGGGGAGACGTTGGAGGTAAATCCAGCGTGAGAGGGTTTATTTCCGCCTCGTCGGGTGTTCACATTAGGCAATGTGTCCATCTTTACGTATTGTTTTAAATAATCAATACCGACAGGAAGGTCTAAAACTCCATCTGCTGCTGAAACTGACTCCAACAAATGAACGTCGATTATATGTACGAAAAAGACATACCCGAAAGTTGTCTCCGTGCATATTTTCTCATCGCGTCAAGGTGGCATTTCGCCATCGTTATATATCAGTCCCATGCTATTGACCCTGTTTATCGTTTTTATGGGTCGCAAACACAGTATGTTGTTATCATCCTTCAATCTGTCACAACAATTTTAATATGCTGCTCCTTGATGCAGAAAGCAAAGGTTTACTACTACAACTAGTCGCAAAAGCATAGTTTGTTCAAATGCAAAGGTAGTAATTATTTCCCAATTACGTGATAACAACTGAAAAGAAAATCTTCATAAATCTTAAAATTAACGGAAATTAACCAAGAAAATTACCAAAATACCGATTTTTTGTGTATGCAAATGCGCCAGATAATACCAAATATGGGCTTGATAAACCACGTATGGCACTAAATAGTCATAAATAGCCAGTAATACTACCATGGGCAGGTATGTGCAGATAAATGGCAAAGTATATGCACATCTTTGACCAAGTATCTGCACATACTTTATTGGAGGACTTGAATAAGGGTGTTCAGGCTTCCCATAATAAGACCAAGCAAGGCTCCCAACCACACGATGGCCTTCAGTTCCTTGTCCATCACCTGAAATATCAGTTTCTCTGTCTCCTTGACATCCATCTCGTTGATGCGCTCACGAACAATCTTGCTGATGTCGATGGATTCAAGAATTCGTGGAAGGTGTTCACTGATTACAGTGCGGTAGATGGACTCTGCGACATTCACGGCTTGGTTCAGTTGCTCATCGTGACCTTTGAGTAATTCACAGACAGGGGTAGCCAAGAAACTGTCCACCTCTCCGTCTATCATATTGGACACAATTTCTGCACCATTGTTTTTCAGCATATCGTTGATGTGCTTGGCAAGGAAATGCTCCGCAGGCTCCCGCAACAGTCCCAAGAACTTGGCAACAATGCTGCCACCAAACAATCCGGCTGCCATGCCTTTTATGCCACCTAAAGCCCCACTGATGCCCGAAAGCAGCTCCTGAGCACCATCGATGCTGAACTTGTTCGCCAAATGGTCGATGGCAATGTGTGCTACCTTATCGCCTACGGAAGAGTCTGACAGTTTGCTATAAGTCTGTTTCGTGATACTTTCATTGATACTGTTGGATATAGTGGCAATCTCTTCTTCTGATAGATAATGACGCAGGAATTCACGGGCTGTCTCTCCATTCCGTTTTTGCGTGTCGATAAAATCCTTCACCGCTTCACGGAGCTTCCCTATCATATCTTCAGACAAGAGGTATTTCTCCAGCACCTCCTTATTCATAAGGTTTTCGCTTATCACCCCGCCAAGAGCCTCCGCTATGCGTCCCTTCTCCTTGGGGATAATGCCTGGAGTAAACGGCACATGCCATCCCATGATGTATTTCGCCTCGTGCGGATGGAACAGCATGCGTATGGCAATATCGTTTGTGATATAACCTATGACTCCTCCGAGACAAGGAGCAACTATGTATGACATCTGTATATCCATATACATTATTATATTTTATGAAACACAATTATTCAGTTGTTCAATGATTCTCTCCCTTTCACCGCTCCCTTTTGTTGATAGCCTTATCAATGGAAGGGAATAGAGGGCGAAGATGTGGTCTTTCATCCTGTCTCGTTGATGCTGTTCCGTTGCATTGTTGTGGAAGGAATAGCCGTCTGTCTCAATGGCAAGCACAGGCTTTTTGCTGATGCCGTTGATGACGAGGAAATCAACATGGGTGTTGTAGTTGCCAGCGTATGCCAGTTCCTCCTGCGACATGAGGGATGTGTCCTTGATAATCTGTCGGAGCGGTATGTGGCAAAGCACTTTAAGACTGGAGAAACGGTTGTCAGAGGTGAGTATGTCGTTGATGAGATGATAGGTCATGTTCTCTGAGGCATACTCCGAGATTTGCGGCAAACGTTCGAGCATGGCCATTCTCTCTGCCGTATATTGCTCATAGAGATAGTCGAAGATGGAGGCTATCTTGCTGTCGGTGACGGTGCAGTTGTTGTAATGGATGTAGTCAAGCAAGTCCATGATGTTGCCGTGGCTCTCCTGTTCGTTGCCTGTCATCACGAGGCAGAACTTCTTCTTGGCACGCGAAACAGCCACATTCAAGATGTTTGCATCATCGGCAAATGGAGTAATCTGGTTATCTACTACACTCATGATGATGGCATTCTTTTCCCTGCCTTGGAACTTGTGTACAGTGGCGGCATCCAATTCCGGTAGTTGGCTGTGGAACTGATCGACCTGATTGTTGTAAGGCGTGACTATACCTATGTCGTCATACTTTGTCAGAGTTGAAAGTACTTCCTCACGCACCACATCTATCTCACGCTGGTTATAGTGTCCCGTGGCATGGTTGCCTTTTCGGGTGAGATAGGCACAAAGCACATCCTCCTCACCATGGTCGCGGGTCATGATGAGCAGGTTGCCTCCATAGAACTTCTGGTTGCAGAAATTGATGATGCGAGGATGGCATCGGTAGTGCTCACGGAGCATGGCCTCGGGCACATTTCGGATGACAGTGCGGACAGACTCCAAGAAACTGTTCTTGGCACAGTCATACCCTTCGGGGATATGATATTGCTCCATGATGGCAGTCAGTTTGGTTCGGTCTTCATCCGTCACCACATTGGGCAGTTGGAGCGTGTCGCCGACTATCACGGCATTGTTGGCACAGGTGAGAGCCAATGCTCCTGTCTCAACCGACACCTGCGAGGCTTCGTCCATGATGATATAGTCGTATGGCTTGTCGCCAAAGAGACACGAACGGGCAGAGAAGGTGGTGCTCAACACTACAGGGTAGCGTTTCAGAAAATCCTCGCCGTGAGACTTCATGTCCTTGGTGTCCTTGAAGAGAAGGCTTTCCTTTTTGTCATATCTGCCATGGAGAGAGGCTTTGAACAGCGTCATGGAAGTGTCTGTCAAGGTCTTCGTCAGCAGGTCGGCATCGTAGGTGGATAGTTCCTGCCTGATAGCCTCCAAGCGTTCTTCTATCTCTATGCGTCTGTTGAGATAATAGAGCGTCTGAAGTTCTATGACCAACGGCTTCATGTCTGACTGTTCAAACTTGTTGTGCAGCCTCAGTCTGTATCGGCATATCATACGCATCCAAAGCGATTTCAGCCCCTCCGTTATCCTTGACCAAAGTCCATCGGAGGCAATGAGTGTCCCGTCTGCCTTGGACTGGTAGTGAAGCCATAGCTTGATGATAAGGGATGACTGGACCCTTCTCTCCAACGGAGTATGTTCGTCAATGCCGTTGTCCATACAGAAGTGCCGCCATTCCAAATCAACGCTTTGCTGTTCCTGACGCAGCATGGCATCCTCGTTCAGTAGTGCATACACCTTGTCAAGACTTCTGAGCGTATCGTGCAGCGTACTTTTCATTCTCATTCCATCCTGCATGGAACAAGACCATGATGAGACCTCCGCGGGAACCAATGTCTGTTGGCTGATGAAGAGTTCCTTGTTCTCCTTGCTGCCAAGCGGTGCCACAATGAATGCGAGACCGTATTTCTCCAACTTCTCCTGCACGTTCGCAATGGCAGAGTTGTTGTTTGACACCACAAGTACCGTTTTCCCATTCTTCACGATATTGGCAATGACATTGAGAATGGTCTGTGTCTTTCCTGTTCCCGGAGGACCTTGCACCACGCTCACCTGATGCTCAAAGGCTGCTGCCACGGCTTTCTTCTGACTGGCATTGCAGCCAAACGGGTATATCAAATCCTTGTGGCTGAGTTTCCTCACCTTATGTTTATTGGGATTGATGTAGCAAGCCGCTGCTGTCTTGTCATCAATGAAATCCACTTTCTCGTATATCTGCGACAGTATGCCCTCCTTGTCCTCTTCTTTCCGAAGCAGATTGATGGCTGCCACTTGTTTGAGATAGGCAAAGGTGTTCTTTGATGTTTCCTCGTCCAGGCAAGTCTTGATTACGTTTATCTGCCCCTCGGCATATTCTCTCTCATATCCGCTGCGGTATTTGATTCGCCAATAATGATTCTGTCCGGCTTCAAACTGCCATATCTCCGTGACATCCGTTTGTAGGCGACTGCCACGATACACCTTGCACAGTTCTGGTACAAGCCATTGTGGATTGGTGAGCCAAACAACTTTGTCCGCACTATATGTATAGGACTTAGGATTATTCTTGAAAGAGATACGAAAGGCATTAGCACCCAACTTGCTGATGGATGCTATCTGCAATGTCTTCAACTCTCCGTTCAGGAGAATAAGCGATTTGGTAAGGTCTTGCATGGTCTATTTTTGAATGTTCTCCACCTTGCACACGAAAGGCAAGTAGCGGTTGCTACCTCTACGCTGAGCCTTCAGAATGTCATACACCCCGATGTCAGTTATTGTGGACGGGTCGTATTCTATCAGCAGGAACTGCTTGGCTTCTTTTTCCTGCCTGAGCATGAAACCTTCGGGAACATCAGCACGACTCACCAACTGTGTCGGGGCAGTGAGAGCAAAAGGCTTTGCCTCGCTGTTTTTCCAATAATGGAACATGATGTACCTGACGCTCTGATATGCCTTGACAGCTTCTTCCGACAGGTTAGACTCCTTGATGCCGAGTGCTATGCGCCCTGCCGTCTCTGTTTTCTCTCTCGCTGCCGGCGATATGGCATACATCAGTACGAGGTCGAGAGTGCCTGTAAGCAGTTCGCTTTTCTTGGTGTTTCTCAGGCGCACCTCCAAACTGCCGTAGATGAAAATGTCTTCGGCCACCATTGCCACGTTCCTCTCTTCCTGTGGCAGGACATATTGTGGAGCAGATGGCTTGCCGGGCTTGGCAGGTGTCTGGTTGCTCTTGTAGTTTACCACCTGTTCCATCACGCCGCTGACAGTCTCGTTGTTCCACTGCGGAGGATAGCCGTTCTTGAACAAGAGTATTTTCAGGTCGTTGTCCAACTTGCTCTTCAGATTGCTGTTGTTCAGGAAGTCGGCATATACGGTGGAACCATCCACCTGTTGCTTGATTTTCTTAGCCAGTTCCTTGCACCGCTCGTCAGAATACTCAAAACCTTTCTCATCGCGCATCTTGACGAGTATGTCGTAGAATGCCTTTTCCTCAAAGGAGATACCGAGCCGCTCAAAGCTCTTCTTGTCATCGTCCAGTTCCCGCATGATGTCAATCAGCTGGTTGCTGAGGGCATTGACACGCTCATCCACCATCTCGCTGATGCGGCTGATGGTAGATGTGGCTACCTCGTTGGCATATTCACGGTTATTGTATTGGTCTATCACTTGTTGTAGCAACTTGTCATACACCTCAGCACGGGTGCGGTTGGTCTTGCCGTATTCCTTGATAGTCCTCCGCAGCAGTTTGACAAGCATCTCAAAACGGGTGTTGGGCAGGGTTACTTTCTCCAGTTCCTCCTTGAATTCCTCGCTGTAGATGTCTTCCGTGCCGCCGTTTCTCTCCAATACGATTTCCACGCTGCTGCATCCGATGGCTTCCTTCACCATCTGTTCCACATGGCGGTTCATGGACTGCACGCTATGCTGCGTGTCGGTCATCTTGCCGAGGAAGCCCGCTATTCCCATCATGCACTGTGCCCACTTTGCCTCTTCGTCCTGTATCAGCGGCTGTCCCTTTTCGTCCAGTGCATTCTTGACGATGTTGTAGGCACTGCGCATTCTCTTGACATGCCCCAGATATTTTGTCTTCAGGGAAGGATTCTTGGCTGTTCCCTTAGCAGAATGGCTCAGGATGTATTCGGCGGCATTGTGTAGGAATTGAAGTCGCTGCATAGCGTTGTCAGAGAAGAAAGTATTGAAGTCCAGTCCCTGCACCAGTCCTTTGAGTATGCCCAGTTCATTCTGGAATATGGCGTATGCCGAGGCTTCATCCGACAAATCTATGGAGTCGCCGTTATAGTTTTTGATGGCCTGTTTCATGTTCTCCCTGATACCGAGGTAATCCACCACCAGTCCGCAGTCCTTTGTCTTGTACCGTCGGTTCACACGGCTGATGGTCTGTATGAGGGTATGCTTCGACAGCGGTTTGTCGTTATACAGCACTTTCAGACATGGCACGTCAAAACCAGTGATCCACATATCCACCACGATGGCTATCTGGAAGTTGGACTTATCATCCTTGAAGCTGCCTTCCAACGTCTTTCTGTGGGCATCCGTGCCAAAGGTGTCCCATTCCTCCTTGCTGTCCTTGTTCTTGTCGCGTGTACATACCACATTCAGCAGCTGCACAGCATCCATGTTGTCCAGTTCTTCAGCCGTAAACCGGCTTTCGTCCATGGCTTTCCGCTTCTCGCCCCATTCGGGACGCAAGGCAAGCATCTTCTTATAGAGGTTGAAGGCAATGTGGCGGTCGTTGCTCACCACCATGGCTTTCTGCACCAGTTCGGGGGCGAGTTCGCAGAGCTGCTCATAGTGCTCCACGATGTCTTTGGCCATACGTTCCAGTCGTTCTTCGTTGGCAAGGATGATGTTCATCTGTGTCATGTCTTCCTTGCTCTTGTCCACATCCTGGGCGGCAGCTCCTTCCGCCCCGCACTTGCGGTAGTATTCCTCCACTTTCTTTGCCTGTTCGCTATTGAGGAACACACGCGCCAGTCGGGCGTTGTAGGTGATGGGGACGGTAATCTTGTCGTTCTTCGCCTCCTCCATGGTGTAGCGGTCCACCTCCTTGCCGAACACCTGTATGGTCTCCTCGATGGGCGTGCCGGTAAATCCCACGAAAGTGGCATGAGGCAGGGCACGGTGCAACTGCTGTGCAAAGGTCTCCGTGAAGAAGGCTCCGACTTTCTCTTTCTGCTCTGCCGATGGTGCCAATGTTTTTCTGTCCTTGGTCTTGTCGTCCTTGGTGCGAATGCTCATGTTGCTGCCAAGACTTACCTGCGTACGATGTGCCTCGTCGCTCAGACAGATGATGTTGGAGCGGTCGGAGAGCCTGCCTTCGCCATCGGCAAATTTGTGTATGGTGGTCACATACAGACCGCCGCCGAGGTTCGCCTTCAGTTCCTTGCGCAAATCCTCACGGCTGTCGAACACCTTTACGTTCTCATCTTCCAAGTAAGTCTTGGCATTGCAGAACAGTTTGCTGCTCTGGTCTTCCAAATCTGTGCGGTCCACGATGATAATGATTGTCGGGTTGTCCATCTCCGTGGAGTAGCGGCATTTCAGTTGTCGGGCGAGGAAGAGCATCGTATGCGTCTTGCCGCATCCCGTTGCACCGAAGTAGGTACCTCCCTTTCCGTTGCCTCCCCGTGAATGGAGCGAGCGGAAGATGTGGTCGCGGAGCATTCTGGTGGCAAAGAACTGGGGATAGCGGCATACTATCTCTATCTCTTTGCTTGCCTCTGCCTCGTCGGCAAAATAGACATAGTCGCGGAGTATCTCCAGCATTCTTTCCGGCGACAACGCTCCCTTGATGAGCATCTCCATCTCGTCGATGCCCACACGTCCGTTGGGGTCTTCGTTCTCCACCTTCTTCCATGCGTAGTAATATTCCTCGGGCGTAAACTGGCTGCCCATGCGGGTGTTGGCACCGTCGCTGACGATGGTCAGTGCGGCATATTTCATCATGGAGGGTATGTCGCGGCGGTATCTCACGCATAGCTGTTCCCAAGCCGTGCTGATGGTGGCTTCGGGGTCAGCGGGATTCTTCAGTTCCACGACAGCCAAGGGTATGCCGTTCACCATAAGCACGATGTCGGGACGGCGGTTCTCCTCGCCCTCCACCATCTCAAACTGGTTGATGCAGCGGAAGATGTTGGCTGTCCTCACGTCATCCGCGTCGAAGTCGATATACCTCACCTTAAACGCCTCGCTGCCGTCGAGCGGCTGATAGTCGTAGCCATCATGGCATACGAGCTTGTGAACGGCGCGTGCCGTGAGGTAGTCGTTGACACCAGATGTGTTGCGCAGGTTGGCTATCATCTGCTGATAGTCAAGAGCCGTCAGGCCTCTGCCACCGTACTTCGCCTGAAGATACGCCATGAGGTCTGGCTCATAGATGGCATCCGTAATCCTCCTGTCTTCCATCTCGCATCCGGGAATATACGACCAGCCCACTTCGGTAAGCTGCTGTATGAAAACCTCCTCATATTCGCTTTCGTGATACCTTACGTTGACCATGATGATTCTGTTTTTTACATATTATTCTATATCAGCGTTGTAGGGTTCGAGAACAATCCAAATGCCAGATTTCTTACTTCCCTCATGCTTGATGACACATTCCTTTTGCAACATTGATAAATCTCGTTCAAGAGTACGTTTCGATATGGACAAGATAGATGCCATTTGCTCAACAATGACGGCTGGTTTTAGTTTAATTAATGACAAGATTCGCTTCTGTCGGCTATTAATATCTATCACATGGCGGTAATCATTTTTTAAACCGCCACTTTTAAGATTTAATCCGCCATTTAATCCGCCAATTATATTGTCCCCATTCTTGTTAATATCTGAATCACAATATGTTATATCGTTTGTTAATCCGCCATTTACACCGCCATTTATACCGCCACTTTCCTCTCTGCCGGCAATAATGTCCTCTACGGTTCTGCGCTGTATCGTCACCAATACACCGCCACCGCTTTCCTCCA
>SAMEA3663208__coassemble_88_pt1 | contig 57498 bp, 50 predicted proteins | sample SAMEA3663208__metabat2_low_PE_010 | metagenome-assembled genome bin SAMEA3663208 (sample SAMEA3663208) | pig gut metagenome | biome: pig gut; feature: pig-associated habitat; material: faeces | place: China | collected 2013
TAATCACTTTTCATTCTCTTTGACGAGCCGAAGGCCTCATGTACGTTTCATATATAAAGGGTGTCCTCAGGAAGGATTTCCCCACAGCCGTGTCATATAACCGTTTCGTTGAACTGGAAGGACGTGTATTCTTTCAGCTTATGTTCTTCCTGAAACTTCGTGCCTTTGGCAGGGGTACTGGCATATCATTCGTGGATTCCACAATGATTCCGATATGTCACAACCTGAGACGTTATGCCAACAAGGTTTTTGACGGCATAGCCACGGATGGCAAGGGGACAATGGGCTGGTGCCATGGTTTCAAGCTCCATTTGGCCTGCAATGACAGAGGTGAGATTATCGCATTCGTCCTGACAGGTGCCAATGTCAGCGACAAAGACCCAGAAGTGTTCAAGGTCCTTGCTAAACGCCTCTATGGCAAGCTATTTGTAGACAAAGGATATATTTCCCAAAAACTGTTCGACTTCCTTTTTGAGGATGGAATACACTTGGTGACTGGACTGAGAACGAACATGAAGAACAAACTTATGCCATTTTATGACAGAATGATGCTGCGCAAAAGGTATATCATTGAGACTATTAATGACCTTCTTAAAAATACCGCTCAGATTGTGCATTCAAGACATCGCTCTGTAGGCAACTTCATAATGAATCTCATATCAGCCTTGGGGGCATATTGTTTCTTCGATAACAAGCCAAAGGCCTTACAAGGATACTGCATTGAACAGACCAGGCAACTAGAATTGTTCTAACCACACAAAACATCATTTCGAAATTCAAAAAACTTAAATTCCCGAAGCAAATCGCTTGCTTGGGGCTAAGAGGTATGCGCAATTCCAACAAAGGCAATTTATGTAAATGGATGGGATTATAAACCCGAACTGGGGTAAATATATTTTATGATTTATGGGAGGGTGTCTTATAAACGCTCTAAGAGCGTCGGTAAAACGGTCTTAGAGCATCGGGAGGAGGAACTGAGATCGTCGGCCACATGGTCTTTGGGCATCAGGAGTTGGGGATGCGGATGCCTCTGGGAGCGCAGGCGTCACGCCTGCGGCCAGCGTACATGGAAACTCTGCGTTCTCCGTCGCTTGCGACCTACTCTATATAACCAAAAATCTCTTTTCCTCTTTATCTCTGTGGTTTAAATAAAGCCTATCTTGCATTGAAAATCACTTTCGCAACTCATGTTTGTGGAAAAAGTCTCACATTCAGACCTGAAAGCCATCCGATTCTCAATGTCGAGATATATCGAACAAGAATGGCTTATGAATGTTCCGCTCTACGGGAGACATATTGCATTCAGCGGTAGGTGATTGCATCTACCTCTCCGCCACACACTCCATCTCTACCAGCCACTGGGGACGGCAGACGGGGGCATGGACGATGGCACGGGGGATGTCGGGATAGATGTGGGACATCATGCGGTTGACAAGGTCGTAGTCGGAGAAATCGCGGAGATAGACGATGAAATACTTGATGTCGTTCATCGTGGCCCCACCGTCGGCAAGCAATGCTCCGATGTTCTCGAGCAGACGGGCTGTCTGCTTGCGGATGTCGCCGAGATAGACCACCTCTCCACGATTGTCGATGCTCGCAGTGCCGGAGATATAATACAACAAGGAGGAGGGCAACTGCAGACGGGTGCCTCGCTCGAACGCCACTCCATATTCGTGGGTGGGATTGAGATGGTCAAGAGCCTGCAGATATTTCTTGTCGGACTCCTGGATGTGGGGATAGGTGAGGAAGTCGATGGCCACACAGGCTGTGCGACAGTCGGTGCGACCGCCTATGCCTGTGGAGGCGATGAAATGGGTGTCGGCAGTGAGTCCCTCGCGCGCGAAGACGTCATTGCGCGCCTTCACCACTCCGGCATAGTTGACATCGATGTCGGCAACATATATCCATGTGCGCACGAGATGCGTCTTCATGTCGAGACCCATATCTCGGATGATGGATATATACTTCTCGAAAAGGGCAATGGTCTGGACATAGGAGTTGAGTCCGCGAGTCTCGGAGTCGGAGAGTCGCAGGCTATGGAAGAGCGCGCCATTGTCGGTGTCGGCAGTCATTAAGAGAAGCATGATCTTCGAACCGTCGGCAGGCGTCTGTTCCACCTCTGTATATGGTTGCGACGAAAGGATATCGCGGAAGAGGTCGCTATCGACGAGCAGCTGATGCTGGTTTTGGGCGTCGCTCAGGAATATCTTGGTATAACGGAGCGAGCGTCCTTGCGTCTGTTCAAGTTCGAGCCAGTCGCCCACGAGCATCTCGAGTTCGGCGAGACGCTCAGTGAACGACCCTCGAAGCGTAGGAGTCAGTATCTTATAGTTGTTCATTATCTTCGTTGATGAGTTGGAGGAGTCTTTCTACTGCCTCTTCCTCCGGAATGTTCTTTGCCACACATTCCTTGCGGCGATAGAGTGAAATCTTGCCACGTCCGGCACCTACATATCCGTAGTCGGCATCCGCCATCTCGCCCGGACCGTTGACGATACATCCCATGATGCCAATCTTCAAGCCCTTGAGATGGGCTGTGGCTGCCTTGATGCGGGCTATGGTGGAGCGCAGGTCGTAGAGCGTGCGACCGCATCCGGGGCAGGAGATGTATTCGGTCTTGGTGGTGCGAAGGCGGGCTGCCTGGAGGATTCCGAATGATGTTTCGGCGATGTCCTTAATGGCAAGGTCGCCATCGTTCATGAGCCAAATGCCATCGGTGAGTCCGTCGAACATCAACGCACCCATGTCGGCGGCAGCCTCAAGCTGGAAGTCGGGCTTCTGCTCCTGAGAATGGCGGTAAGCCTGACAGAATACCACGGGATTGCGCAATCCGGCGCGCATCATCTCATGCACGAGGGCACGCTGTTCGCCAAGCCGGTTCTGATGATGACTGACGCATACCACAACAACCTCGGGATGATTCATCAAGCATGTGACATACTCCTCAGCATCAACGCCATACTGCATCACAAGGAACTTGGGGATGAGCGGGTAGCCCGACATAAACGGTATGGCATTGTATGGGAACACGGGATAGGTGTTCGGCGTGCCGTCCCAAACGGTGAAATCCACGATGTATTTCTGGTTGGCAGGACGGTTCTCGGGCAGATTCTCGCCAACGTATATATAATCGGGGGTAAGGTCGGGATTATATTCCACGGCATTGCCATCGCCCGAAAAATCGGAAACCACCACCACTGGGGCATTTGTTCCGCCGATATTCTCAACGGCATCCGTGGCGCGACGCTCGGGACGCAACCAGTCGAACTTGGGCGATGCCTCTCCTGGAATCATCATGTGTCCGGCACGATGGGTGACATAATCCACGAGATGACGAGCCACGGGTATCTCGGCCTCAGGCTCTTCGGAGAGTGACACGCGGATAGTGTCGCCTATTCCGTCAGCCAACAAGGCTCCTATGCCCACGGCACTCTTTATACGTCCGTCCTCGCCCTCGCCGGCCTCGGTGACTCCAAGATGAAGGGGATAGTGCATATCCTCCTTGTCCATCTCGCTCACGAGCAGTCGCATGGAGCGCACCATGACGACCGTGTTGCTTGCCTTGATGGATATCACCACATCGGTGAAGTTCTGTTTCTTGCATATACGCAGGAACTCCATGCAGCTCTCCACGATACCTTCGGGAGTGTCGCCATAGCGCGACATGATGCGGTCGGAGAGTGAACCATGGTTTACACCAATGCGTACCGCCGTATGGTTCTCACGGCAGATATCGAGGAAGGGTACGAAACGCTCTTCGAGACGCTTGAGTTCGGCGGCATATTCTTCGTCGGTATATTCCAAATGCTTGAAGGTGCGTGCAGGGTCGATATAGTTTCCGGGATTCACCCTCACCTTCTCGGCATAGAGTGCAGCCACATCGGCTACATTGGGATTGAAATGCACATCGGCAACAAGAGGGGTCGTTATACCCTGAGCACGCAGTGCGGCATTGATATTCTTGAGATTCTCAGCCTCGCGCACACCCTGTGTGGTAAGGCGCACATACTCTCCGCCAGCCTCGATAATCCTCTTGGCCTGTGCCACGGAGGCTTCGGTGTCGGTGGTGGGAGTGGTGGTCATCGACTGTATGCGAATGGGGTTGTCGCCACCCATTGGGGTGTCTCCCACGCGATTTACAGACGACTGGCGACGGCGATAGTTAAAGATGTCCATCTTTAAAATTAAAGAATTAAAATATTAAAATATTAAAGATTTCAATTCGTCTTGAACTGATACTTCACCTCGGCAAGGTCGCGGTTGGCCTTCTCGATTTTATCTCTCAATCCAAACTTAAACTCGGTGAGTCGGGCGGCAAGGGCTTCGTCTGAGAGAGCCATTATCTCAACGGCAAGGATGGCTGCATTCTGCGCACCGTTGACACCTACAGTAGCCACGGGAATGCCTGGAGGCATCTGTATGATGCTGAGCATGGCGTCGAGACCGTCGAGCATACCCTTGATGGGCACACCGATGACGGGCAACGTGGTGGAAGCGGCGATAACACCGGGAAGGGCGGCAGCCATGCCGGCTCCGGCAATAATCACCTTGATGCCTCGCTGCTGTGCGCCACGGGCAAATTCCTCTACTGCATCCGGAGTGCGGTGGGCTGAAAGGGCATTCACCTCAAACGGCACCTGCATCTCATCCAGAAACTTACAAGCCTTTTCCATAACGGGCAGGTCGCTTGTGCTGCCCATAATAATGCTTACTAATGGAGTCATATCTTTATTTTCTTTTTTAAATTACAATTATATATATCATACGAACAATATCGTGAATCCCACGACGCAACCGAGAAGGAATCCGGCAACCACCTGCGAGAGCGAATGTTGGCGAAGAATCATACGGCTCGTACCTAACATTCCCGCCACGAGAAGCACCAGGCATATCCAATAAACCGGATTGAATCCGAAAATCATGGCAAATGCCACCACAGCGCCTTCCACACCGCCAATAGCCGCCGTATGAGTGCTGATTTTCCACCATACGTTGACAATGGAGCATAGTATCTGTATCATCAGGGCGACGATGAGTATGCTTGCCATAAAATGCGGTATATGCATGCTCTCCATGATATAGACGCAGATGAAATAGCTGAGGATAGAAATGACGTAGGGCACCATACGGCGCTCACGCTGACCGAGTTCTATCAGTGTCCAACGCTGGTGATGGCGATAGAGACTGATGAGAAGTGTGGGAAGAAGGATTGTGAATATATACACAAGTCCGAGCACCACCATCTTGTAGGACAGTGGCAGAAGACTCAGATAACTGAACGTAAACAGTGCTATGAGTCCCACGGTGGGGAGATAAAAGGGATTGAACACCGCGCTCAACACCTTAGCTCCCAGTATCACTTTATTGGCTCTCTTCATTCTTCATTGACTTCGTCGATGGCTGGCTTCACCTCAGCATAGCTCGAGCAAGCTCGGCTCTGCGTTCGGTTCGCGCAGCCATTCTTCATTTTTTAATTCTTCCTCATCCTCTTCACCGGTATTCCTAACATCTCACGGTATTTCGACACCGTACGTCTGGCTATCGGATAACCCTTCTCCGCCAACATCTGGCATAATGCCTCGTCGGACAATGGGTCGCTCTTGTCTTCGGCATCCACAATGTCCTTAAGTGCCGCCTTTATCTCGCGGGTGGACCTTTCCTCGCCATCGTCAGTGACATATCCTTCGGAGAAGAAATGGCGCAACGGGAATATTCCCCACTTGGTGAGTGCATACTTGCTGTTGCTGACACGTGATATTGTTGAAATTCCTATACCTGTCTTTTCGGATATGTCCTTGAGTTTCATCGGCCGGAGGGAACTCTCGTCGCCATCCTCGAAGAACTTGTGCTGCCAATGGATGATGGCAGCCATAGTCTTGAACAGTGTGCGGTTGCGCATCTGTATGGCATTGATAAACCGCTGTGCCGAATCCACCTTGTTCTTGGCGTAGAGCACTGCATCTCCAGCACTGCGACTGACATTCTCCTTCGACTCATATTCGCGTATTATATCAGTGAACGAGCGCGACACGCATAGCTCAGGCACCTCACCGTTGTTGAGCACAAACGTCACCGAACCGTCGTCGTGGGTATCAACGATGAAGTCGGGAGTTATCTGCTCCATATTCCTGCCTACAACATCATTCATCGATGCCCCCGGCTTGGGATTGAGCTTGCGCAACTCGGCATACACCTCGTCGGTCTCGTCCTTGGTCATCTGCAGTGATGAGCGTATCCGCTCCCAGTGGTTGCGGGTGAAATCATCGAAGAAATCCTCCACTACTGCCTCCATCCGGCGGGTGAGCAAGGTGACGGCACGTCGCCTAATCTGCAGGAGAAGGCACTGCTGCAAGGAGCGCGCCCCGACTCCCGCGGGGTCGAACTGCTGCAACTTGTCTATCACCTCGTCAATCTCCTCCTCTGACACATATACATTATTATATATGGCAAGCTCGTCGGCAATGTCTCCCGAAGACTTGCGCAACAGACCGTCATCGTCGAGCGAACCTATGAGGTATTCCATCACCTTCGTCTGCAGAGGAGTAAGCTCGGTCTCGTTCATCTGCTCCACCAACTGATCATAGAACGACTGCGTGGAACCATATTCGAAGTCGCGTTGTCTCACCTGATATACAGGCAGTTCCTCGTCGTCGCGTCCTATTCCGCTGAGGGCATCGTCAAGGGCAGTCTGCCGGTCCTCTTTCTCCGACTGTGCCTCGTAATCATCGGCAGATTCATCGCCTTGGGACATGTCATCCTGAAGGTCGTCGGCAGAGGAGGATTCTGTATCGGCAAAGTCATCAGAAGCCAGTTCAAGGGCAGGATTGTCATCCATTTCGGCGTTAATCCTGTCGATGAGCTGATTAACGGGCAGTTCGGTCAACATAGCCTGCAGGAGTTGCTGCTGACTGACCGTCTGTGTCAATTTTTGCTCCGTTTTCTGTTCTAATACATTCTTCAACATTCTTATTCTTTAAATATAATGCTAAAACATTTGTCCCTTATCTCCCTTTATCTCCCCTTACAAGGATTCCGACTGCAAAGTTAATACAATTCGCGTTAAGTGCAAAACAAATCGGGATTTTTTTTCAGCTTTTGAAGTATTCCTTGAGTTGGTCGGCATAATCCGACAGCTGTTCAAGACTCCAATTGCCGTATTTCGACCATATCTCCCCGCAAGGCCCGAGCAGTGGACTCACTATCATGTCCTGACGGTTGAGGTAGGGGTCGCAGTAGGTGAAGACATTCAGCACCTCTGCTGTCTTGCCCGCACTTATCTTCATCAACTTCGAGAGTTCAATAACCTCTGGGGTCTCAGCCACCAAAGTGAGTACGGAGAGACGGAAATAAAGGTCGAGAATAAGAATGAGCATCACAGGAGTAAGGCTCTTGTCCTCATCGAGGGGACGGAAGTCACGCTCAAAGCTCTCCTCATTCACCGTCACTCCCTCGAAGAACTCGCTGGCATTGCCGAAACCTTTCATCTGGCGTAAGAGTTCCACGGCACGGCGTAGTTTGGCAGGATTGCCGCTATATGTGCGCCACAGTCTTTCAACCCGTGGCAGCTGTAGTTTCTCCACGGCTTTCATCTTTGCCGTCACCACCGACGGCGACACGTGAATCTCCAAGCAAAGGTCAATCAATGCCTTGCTGTAAAGTGGCTTCACTCCTACTGGTTTGCGCAGATAAAGCTGCACCACCAAAAGCCAGTAATCGTCGTTCCAGTTACTCTTTTTTGCCATATCACTTTTATTTTCATTTGCTTCCTTTAACTCCCTGTCCATCATAGCAATGCCTTGATGCGTTCTTCGAGCGAATCATCGGGACCAAGGTTGAATCGTTGGCGCACCCTATAGCGCATCATCTTCACACTGTTGGCATTGACGTTGAGCACGTCCGACACCTGAGAGGTGTTCTGGTCGAGTGCAATGAGCATACAGAACAGTTCCATACGGGTGCCGATATTGGGTATCTCCCTGCGCAGATTGTGCAGGAACTCAGGATATACCATTATGAATCGCCTTCGGAAAGCCATCTCCCACTTGTCGTTGTTCTCTCCCTCGGGGATAATGCTCGCCTGCTGTTTCATCTCGTTGTATGTCTCAAGACGGTTCTTCATCGCCGAAGCGTTGTTGCGCTCCACATGCAGCCTGTCCAAGGTGATGTCCAGTTCTGCCGACAAGCGGGTGAGTTGCTCCTGGGCAAGGCGCGAACGGGTCTTATAAAGACGACGGTTATAGATGAACACAATGGCTATCACTACCACAACCACAAGCAACAGAATTATAATGGCACCCATCGTCACCATACGCTCACTCATCTTGGCATTGGCAAGTTCCATCTGCATCCGCTTCCTCTCGAAGTTGTAGTTCATCAGCACTTCGGCAAGTTTCGGCACGGTCACCTTATCCACCGTGTTCTGCTGTTCTCCGAGATATGCCTCGGCAAACTTGCTCACCATCAGGAGATTGCCCGTCTTGAGGTAATGGGAAAGCCCTTTCTCATACGCTCCCGTGATACACAAAGATGCTGGCAACTGGCGGGAAATGGCATATACCGTGTCGAGCAACTGCTCAGCTTTTCGGTCATCTCCGCGCTTGAATGCCAACTGTGCAAGGTCAAACGAAGCCACTGCCTTGTTTCGAGGCGTTGCCTGCAATTGGGCGGCGAGCAGCATCTTCTCTCCCTTGCTGAGACTGTCGGCATTGGTCCCCATAGTGAACATCTCGCCTCTGATAATGTCTATATCCACCTGTCCGCTGTTGTACGGCAATGTCTTTACCATCTGCGACGCCTTGTCAAGATAGTAGCTGCAAGAGTCCAAATGTCCCATATCCTTCATCACTATACCTTTATACAGATATATCTGACCGAAGACCATCGGATTCTTCTGCTTTATCTTGCTGTCGGATTTCTCTATCAGTTCAACGCCTCTTGTGGCATACAGGTTCGCCTCTTCGTGCAGTTTCCAGTAAATAAGCATTTCCACCATTGCGGTATAGCTCCATGCCTCACCGAGGATATCGTTTTTTCTCTTGGCTATATCCACACTGCGCTCAAACAGTGCGATTGCCTCGTTGATTTTTCCCTCACGCCGGTATGCCATACCGAGTATAGACACTGCATATTGGGTGCCGGAGGGATTGTCGGCTTTTTCGGCATTGTCGATTGCCACATTCAGATAGCGGATGACATCATTCTGTCTGCCAGGGATGTTATACAGCACTGCCGCAGCATAGGCATAGTCCTTGAACAACAGTTTTGGAGTGTTGAGATAGGATTCCGTAGCCAAGGCCTTGTCAACCGACTCCACGGCATCTTTTTCCCTGTCATCGGTGCGCGAATATGCATATCCGGCTATTGAAAGGAGGTCACGCATACAATATTTCCTGATGAAAGGGGAAGAATGTGACAGGAGGCTGTCGAAACAAGCCGCACACTCATCGGGCTTCGTCATACTCTGATAGGTGTTCATCATCTGCATGGCGGCATTTACTACTGTCATGACGAGAGTGTCTGTCTCCGAATCATCTGACGGTGTGGATGCCATGGCGAGACAACGCTTATAATCAGCTAATGCCTCTTGATAGCGGGCACTGTCCTGATACTGACGGGCTGAAGAGAAATAGCTCAAACACGAATCGGTCATTGCCGAGAATCCATTGCCTTCCTCCCGACTGCCAACATTACTTTCACATCCGCAAATGCAAAAGGAAAGTATTCCGCATAGCATCACATAGCATAACCGTCTCATATTCATATAACTCCTTGTCCTTTCAGTTCTTCAGCAGCATTCTCCAACGACTTGTACCATTGCTCTCCAAAACGGCGTATAAGGGGTTCTTTCAGGAACTTATACACAGGCAACTGCAGTTCGCGACCTTTTTTCACAGCTGCCTTGCATACATCCCAACGGTGATAGTTGAGACCTGTAAAGCCGTTTTTCAGCGCAACCTCACGTATAGGATACAGGGCGCAACTGATGGGCTTGCAAAACTTTATCCTTCTCTCGCGGTATGCCTTTTCCAAGGCACAATAGCAACATCCGTCGGCATGGCAGGTGAATACGCAGTCCTTGCCTCCGACGATGCTTGTCACCAAGTCGCCGTCACGGTCGGTGTATGCCACTCCCTGACGGTCGATGACGCTCTGCGCCGATGCCGACAGCTCACCCCACACTTCATCTAAGGCGTCTTCTATTGCCCCCACTTCGTCGAGAGTGACGGGGGCTCCGGCATCGCCTTCCACGCAACACTCACCCTTGCAGGCATCGAGGTCGCAACAGAACATCTCGGTGAAGATGTCGGTGGTTATCAGTACATTATCAATATCTAAAATCATTTACATTTACCAGTTAATAGGTTCTTGTCCATGCTCTACTAAATAGGCATTTGCACGCGAGAAATGGTGATTGCCAAACCATCCGCCACGGTTGGCGGAGAGAGGCGAGGGATGCACAGACTGCAGGATGAGATGGCGCGAGGAGTCAATCAGCGGTGCCTTGCTGCGGGCATAACCGCCCCAAAGGATGAACACGAGATTGTTGCGGTCGGCATTAAGTGCCTTGATGGCTGCATCCGTAAACTCTTCCCATCCGCGACGCTGGTGACTGGCTGCCTGATGCGCCCTTACGGTCAATGTGGCGTTGAGCAGCAACACCCCCTGCTCTGCCCATCGTGTGAGATTACCCGTCATAGGTATCGGTGTGCCAAGGTCTTGTTCAATCTCCTTGAAGATATTCTGTAATGAAGGAGGAAACGGCACTCCGTCGCATACCGAGAAACTCAGGCCATGGGCCTGTCCCGGCTCGTGATAGGGGTCCTGGCCTATGATAACCACCTTAACCTTGTCAAACGGACAGAGGTTGAAAGCATTGAAAATCAGCTTTCCCGGGGGATAGCAGGTGGTTGTGGCATATTCCTGGCGCACGAAGTTGGTGAGGTTGATGAAATACTGTTTCTCAAACTCACTGCCTATGTGCTGTCTCCAGCTTTCTTCTATCTTTACGTTCATTGCAATATAAATTATTTAACTCCCCAATTCAAGGTTGGCTTTCGCCTTCGACATATTCACTCATGAAAATATGCTCGCCGTCATACACCACGTATGAGAACTGGGTAATCCAGTCTCCCAAGACCATCATCCTTGACTTTCTAGACAGCTGAAGGTCTATCTCCACGTGCCGGTGTCCATAGATGAAGAAATCCACATTGGGATGGTTCTTGATGTATTCCTTGGTGTAAAGCACAAGATGCTCGCGGTTTTCACCCATATACGGCGGTTCCTCATTGTTGTTGCGCTTCATGCGGCTGTGCTTTGCCCATGTCATTCCGAGCCACATGCTCCATCGGGGATGGATGGAGGAGAAGAGGAACTGACATACCTTGTTGTGGAACAGGAAACGCAGGAACTTGAACTTTTTGTCGGGATCGCCAAGACCGTCGCCGTGGGCAAGGAAGAATATCTTTCCGTAAATCTCAGTGGTAAGTGGACGCTTGTGCAATATCACTCCACATTCCTTTCTGAGATAGTCGTATGCCCAGATGTCATGATTGCCGGTGAAGTAGTGTATCTCCACCCCCAAGTCTGACAGTTCCGAGAGTTTGCCCAAGAAACGGGTATAGCCACGGGGCACCACATACTTGTATTCATACCAGAAATCAAACATGTCGCCAAGCAGATATATGGCGGCAGCCTTGGTCTTGATGCTGTCGAGAAACCTCACCAGTCTGCGCTCATGCATCCTGCTATGGTCGATGGCAAGTGAGCCCAAATGGGCATCCGAAAGGAAATATACGTTCTTCATTCTTCATTTATTCAAACCCCAACTCCACTCTCGCCTCTTCAGTCATCATGCTCTGGTCCCAAGTAGGCTCGAAAACGAGATTCACCACTGCGTTCTTCACTCCTTCGAGGGAATCCACCTTTTGGCGCACATCCTCGAGGATGAAGTCGGCGGCTGGACACGACGGGGCGGTGAATGTCATGTCGATATCCACGTCGTAGTCGTCCTTGACATCTATCTTATAGATAAGGCCAAGGTCGTAAATGTTTACAGGTATCTCCGGGTCATAGACTGTCTTAAGAACATCCACGATCCTCTCTTCTATCTTTGTCTTTTCTTCTGCTGTCATACCGTATCTTGTTTTTATTTGCAAAAATACGGAAAATCGGCGGAAATACCAAATATTCCGCCGACTTTTTTGTTTTTTTATCGTATGCTTAGTCTTAAACCGACGTTAAGACTGAAATTTGTGGGTTTATACTTATAGTAATTATCCACATCGCTGTTGTTGTCTATATAATGCGTGATACCCGGTTCGAGGTATATTCCGAGGTTGTCAACGATATTGTATTCCACTCCTGCTGCTGCATTGAGCGACCATTGCATACCGCCTTCACGGATGTCTTGCTTCTTGAGTCCTTCTGGTACATTCACTCCGTCCATAGTAGCCTTTCCATTAACGAGTTTCTGCATTTCGCCTCCTGCTGTAATATACAGTTTCAGTTTTTTCCCTGAGAGCACGTTATAGCTTGCGGCAAGCGGAGCACCCACGTAATGCAATTTCTGCACACCGCTGCCACTAACCTTCCCTTCAGAGTAGTCGAAAGTGGAACGCAGATAGCTATAGGTCAATCCCGAGGACAGGCTCCAACGGTCATCTATGCAGTATTTCACGCTCATTCCCATCTTAATCGGATGGTCATGGTCAAAATTGACGGTCTTGGGATTGCTTTCCGCAAGGAAATCAAGCGATCCTACGCGGAATTCATCGGAAACGGTGCCATACGGCGTGTTCATCACTGGACTGCTATAGACTCCTCCCATTCCGCGAGTCCCATTATTGGCCATGGCGTTCTGCATATACACCGCTGCCATCAGCTCGCCACCCATCTTGCTCCTGCGATTTATATCATGTCGTCTATTGCGCTTAATGGCAGTGCTGCCGCTTTGCGTCATAACATTGCCGCCGCTTTGCTTTATGGCATTGCCGCTCTTTTCAGTCTCATTGCTGCTCTGTATGTCGCTTTCCTCGATCGCTGCCGTCGTCGTTGGCTTTTCGGTTATCATCGCCAATTCAGGTTCATCTGTTTTTTCCTGATTAGCCGTCCTCGTCTGATTACCCGTCCTCGCCGTCTTCGTCCTCTCTTCAACAGCCGCCAGTTTATCCTCCCCCTGCGTTTCAAGCCACCGTTCCCCGAGATTTTGTCTCGGGGCTTCCGTGTTGTCAGCCACCAAGCCCCGCTCATCATCAGCCCCTGGCATCAGCACCTTCGCCCCTCCAATCAGCAACAGCGCTACAGCCGCTGCCGCCGCTATCCTGCGCCCCCATATGACGCTCAGAGCGGGCCTTCTGTTCTTGGCAAGAGCCTTGTCAATATCAGCCCACTCCAACTCCGGGGCGGCCATCTCGTAGCCGTCCATCTTCTCCTGAAACTGTTGTGTCCACTTGTCTTTCATATCTCTTGCCTTGTTTTTTTTCTATAATCCGTTATCTGTTTTGCCAGTATCGCCTTAGCACGATGAAGCTGCGATGCCGACGTGTCTTCCTTTATCCCCAACATCCGTGATATCTCCTTGTGGCTCCTGCCCTCTATGACATACAGGTTGAAAACCATCCTGTAGCCATCAGGCAGATGTCTTATCATCTCAGTCACCACTCCCGCGGGGATGTCCTCTATGTCCGGCGGTGTATCGTCGGCGGTGTCAGCAATACGGGCATCACTGTCAACAAAAAGGGTGGCTGTGCGCTTTTTCTGACGAAGAAAGCCGAGAGCATGGTTGACGACTATGCGTGTTGCCCATGCTCTCAGCGAGCCTTTTCCATGGTATTCAAATGTGTGTATATTAGATATTATGCTTAACAAAGATTCCTGGATGACGTCCTTCACGTCATCATCGTCAGCGACGTATCTTGAACAAACGGCAGTGAGCTGTCCGCCAAAGGTGGCATAGAAGTCCCTCATCGCACGGTTGTCTCCCCTGCGAATACCTTCGGCCATTGACTTCTCACTATCGTTCATCTATTTTTATTCTTTTCGAGGTATATATTTGAATTTGGCTGATTTCTCACCAGAGTATGAGTTCCACTTGAGGGTAATCTCGATGGGCTTGTCGCCTTCATTGAAGCAGTCGTCGAGTCGGAATGCCACCATACCGTCTGCCACCTGTCCGTTGATGTCGCCGTTGGCATTATGTATGAACTCCACTGTATAGGGATCTTCAACATCGGTGCGATGCACGAGGGTCACGCGGTGCTTGCCGTTATATCCGAAACGGGTGCGGAAACGGATGTTCATATATCCGTCCTCAGCCACTGTTTCCCAACTGTTTACTACCTCCACAGGGTCGTTGCCATATTCTCCCGCCATGTTCTCCACCATGGGGTCCATCTTCTTGGTGAGGATGGTGTCGATGGTGAGGATATTGGCTGTATATTCGGGCGGAAACTTGCTTGAAGCCATATTCATCTCTAATTCATTATAGCGGATATATGCCCTCAACTCCTTGTTATCGTATGGATGAGAGGCGATGTTTTTCGCATAAATCACAGTCGAGTCATCCAACTGCATAAACCACTTCGCACCCTCACCATAGGGAGCTTTCAACGTCACTGTTGCGAGATTGAACGACGGATAGTAATCGTTGTCATCATCGCACGACTGCAATGTAACCGCAGTCAGCATCACTGCCATAAGCAGCATTAATGTCTTTAATTTTTTCATGATATCTTGTTTTCTTTTTGTTATACTTACACCATGTAAATACAATAACAAAAGAAACCTTGCACCCTTTCGTCTTAAAAGAAGTTAAATCCTTCCTTGTTCGCTATATGAGTAATATCCGCCGTCGGTCACAATCACATGGTCGAGGAAAAACAGTCGCATCATATTGCATGCTTCCTTCACCTTGGTTGTGAGCGTGTCATCGAAACCGCTTGGCTTGAGACCACCGCTCGGATGGTTATGGCACAGTGCCACTACGGTGGCGTTGCACATGAGTGCCTGTTTGATGATTATCCTCACGTCTATTGCCGTTTCGGTCAATCCGCCACGAGAAATGCACATCTTTTTTATCAGTCGGAAATTCTGGTTCAGCAGCAGCACCCAGCCTTCCTCCACGTCAAGGTCTTGCATCACTGTACGCATCTCTTCGTATATGGCGGGTGCCGAATTCAGCCGCACTCTCTCCTCAGGCTTTTCCGCTTGTCGGCGCTTGCCTAACTCACAGGCTGCCAATATGGTTATAGCCTTTGCAGGACCCACTCCGTTGTATTTTGTCAGGTCGCTGATGGTGAGTTTTCCAAGCGAGCTCAGACTGTTGTTGCAGTCGTTCATCACCCGTTTCATCAAATCCACCGCGCTCTCCTTGGTTGAACCTGAGCCAATGAGGATTGCCAACAGTTCGGCATTGCTCAATGCCTCTGCTCCAAGCCGCTCGAGTTTCTCCCTCGGCATGTCGGCCTCGTCCCAATCCTTTATCGACAGTTTCATTCAGCCTATCATTTAATGTCACTTATAGAATGTCTTCTCGAAAGCATGAAACTCGTCATGCCCGAGTATGCACCGCTTCCACCACGCCGTGATGAAGCCAAAACCGTAACCGCTCAACTGAACGAAGGCGGCACCGATGGATATGAAACCGATGGGCAGGCTCTTGTTCTGTATTGCCGAGTCTATAAAAATAATAAGCGAGAACAGGAGTATCGGACTGATGGCTCCCACCACGAGATAATACCATGAATAAAAGTCGGCGGCATCGCCATACACCATCATTATCCTGCCAAAGCACGCTATGAGAAATAGCAATATCACTCCCACAGTGAACACCATAGGCAGAAGATGCACTAATTTTAGCGACTCGGGATATTTCTTATAAAGGTTCACGCGCGCGATACCACTATTATATACCTGTCGGAAAAATTTGCGCATATCAGTGCGACGCTTGTGCCACACCCATGCCTCGGGGAAAAGACGGCAGCGGCATCCTGCCTTGAAGATACGGATTGAGAAATCAATGTCCTCGCCGAAGCGCATCTTGGAAAAACCGCCAAGACGCATATAGACATCGCGACGTATGCCCATATTGAACGATCGGGGATAGAACTTGTCGAGTTTCTTCTTGCCGCCACGGATACCTCCGGTGGTGAAGAAGCTCGTCATCGAATAACTGATGGCCTTCTGGGTCTCGGAGAAAGAGTCGTGCGAGCGGTCGGGACCTCCAAAGGCGTCGGCTGGCTCACGCTGCAACTCGTCGTCAACAGCTTTTAGATAGCCCTCGGGCAGAACTACATCCGAGTCGAGCACGATAAGGTATTCACCCTTAGCGCGTTCGGCACCATAGTTGCGGCTCTGCCCCGGGCCTGAGTTTTTCTTCATGAAGTATTTGACATCGAGCTTTCCCGCATATTTGTCACAAACATCCTTGCATGGCTTCTCTGAGCCATCCTCAACAATGACCACCTCAAAGTCCGTCAATGTCTGAGTGACAAGACTCTGCAACAGTTCATCCACCTCATCAGGGCGGTTGAACACCGGAACGATAATCGAATACTTCAAAGAACCTTAATCTTTAATTCTTTAATTTTTTAATTCTTTAATTTCTTTCAAAAAAAGAATTACTCCTTCACACGGCTGAGGTAGCTTCCGTCGCGAGTGTCAACCTGAATGAGGTCGCCCTCGTTGATGAACAGAGGCACGCGCACTTCCACTCCAGTCTCGAGAGTAGCAGGCTTTGTGGCGTTGGTAGCAGTGTCACCCTTCACACCCGGCTCACTGTGAGTGACGCGGAGGTTGGTCTTAACAGGCATTTCAGCGTAGAGGATAGTGCCGTCGGTTGTATCAGTGACAACTTCAACGATATCGCTCTCCTTCATGTACTCAACACCGATAACGAGGTCGTTGGCGATAGGAATCTGCTCGAAAGTCTCCTGATTCATGAAGATGCGGCCGGTCGGGTCCTCATAGAGATACTGGTAGGGGCGACGCTCGATGCGCACGTCCTCGAGCTTGAATCCCACCTGGAATGTGCGGTCGAGCACACGTCCGTCGGTCACGTTCTTCAACTTTGTGTTCATTACTGTGTTTCCCTTTCCGGGCTTTCTGTGCTGGAAATCGATGCAGACCCAAATGCCTCCATCCATGCGGATGCATGTTCCCTTCTTAATGTCTTGTGAATTAATCATAAACCTTTAAATATAATGTATTTTACGTGATTTCGGGTGCAAAGTTACTGCTTTTTCCGAAAAAAACATAAAAAAATAAGCTAAATTTCATTTATTTCTTGGTTATTTCGGAAATTATGTGTAATTTTGCAGCCCAAAGTGAAGAAAACAACAATAAAAATAGTAATAAAGTAATGAAAAGAACATTTCAGCCGCACAACAGAAGAAGGGTCAACAAGCACGGTTTCCGTGAGAGAATGGCTACAAAGAACGGCCGCAGAGTGTTGGCATCTCGCCGCGCCAAGGGTCGCAAGAAGTTGACAGTATCAGACGAAAACCACGGCAAGTAATTTGATCCGTTAGGCTTTTTGAGTATTAGAAACAAAAGGGACATGACGAGAGTCATGCCCCTTTTTGTTCATATACGTATGTTCATATACGTATTTTCTCGTCGCATATATCCGCCACGGCTTCACGATGGGTGATGAGCAGCATGGTGGTATCGGGACGTGAGGATAAAAGCCGACCGAACAGTTCGCGCTCCGTAACCTCGTCAAGGGCCGAACTTATCTCGTCGAGCAGCATCACTGAACCCGGGCGCAACAGTCCACGGGCTATGGCTATGCGCTGGGCCTGTCCCTCGCTAAGTCCTCCCCCGTGCTCCGTGAGTTCGGTGTCTATGCCACTTGGGAGTTCATATACAAATTCTGCACATGCCGTATGCAATGCACACCGCAACTCCTCGTAGGTGGCATCCGGCTTTGCCATAAGCAGGTTATTGCGTATCGTACCGCTGATGAGGGTATTGCCTTGGGGTACAAAGACAAGATGGCGTCGCATGGCATTGTCTGCCATACATGTAAATCCGTCGCCATAGAATGTTACTGTTCCTGCAATGGGTTTTATAAAGTTCAGGATTAGCCGGAACAGTGTCGTCTTTCCTATACCCGTTGTTCCGAGCAATGCAGTCTTGCTCCCTGGCCTGAAATCATGTGTAAAGTGACTTATCACCTCACGGTCTCCCTTGGCATACCTGAACGACACGTCATCCATACGTATTCCCAACGTTACATCCGGAGTATCGACGCCCAACCCTGAGGTTTCTTCCTCGAGATTGCTTTCCATCTCCCTCAGTCGGTCGATGCTCGCCGTACTGTATATGATATTCGGGAAAGCACCGAGGAGCGACAGTATTGGCTGTTGGATTTGTCCCACAAGTTGCAGGAATGATGTCATCACACCGAATGTGATGGCTCCGGTGCGCAATCCGTAGGCACCCCATACAAAGGCGAGCATATATCCGAGTCCGAAGGTGCATCCGAGAGCAAAGCGGCTTGCCACCATAAACCGCGAGCGATATATATAGTTGGCTGTCTGCCTGTCCTGCATCTTTTCCACCCTGTCCTGCATCCATCTCTCTCCCTGCAGTGAGCGCAACACGACGTTCTGCTCCATGCTCTCCTGTATCCTTGCCAGTATGCGGCTCTCGTCCTCGCGTATGGCAAGGGTGATCTTGCGCAGCTTGTGCGACACGAACTTGCCTATGCCCACGGCAAGGGGAGTTATAAGTATCAATGCCCAGGCAAGGCGATGGTCAAACCATCTCATAAGAAGGAAGGCACCCAACAACTGCATTGTCATCACCACGACTTGCGGCAGTGTCACAGCCATGGTCTCGCTCACCGTGTCGATGTCCTTAGCCATTCGCGAACTGACATCACCCGAGTGCAGTTCGTTGTTCTCAAAGAGTTTTCTGCGGAACAACAGACTGAACAATGTGAGTCGAAGCTCCGCCACCTTATTTATATATGCCTTGTTGGCGAGATATTGGTTGAACTGTCTGATGGTCACTCCCGCCACCACGGCAAGGGCAAGCAGTGATGCCTGTACGGCCATCTCGCCCGTGGTACCCGTGAGAGCCACGTCGTCGATGAGTCTCTTGCTCATCCACACCACGAGCAGGGCAAGGACCGTCTGCAACAGTCCCGCCATTATTCTGACCGATATGCTGAGCCTTATGCCTTTGGAGTTGGCAAGAAACCATCTTAGATATCTCATTGCTTATTATGGACTATTGCTCCTTATTATGGATTATTTCTCCACAATCCCAGCCTTAACCCACTCGCCGATAATAGACTTGACATCGCGTTTTGCCACATCAGGCTCCACATCGTATTCTCCGCACAGTGCTTCAGCAAGGGCATCCACACCAGTATTTTCGTCAAAGTGTTCCCACAGCCATGCCGCCGTGTCGTTCAGGCTTATCAGCCTTCCGAAATCCACAGCACCGAGGCCTTCGCCCACTATTACTTTCTCGCCGCATACGTCGCGCAGCACTAATCCGTCTTTCTTTTTCATTGTTTTTCCTGTTTATAGTCTTTTCTCATAAAAAAATTATCCTCCTGTAAACCGCAAGGATATATCTCCTTATCGGCAACATCTTCCACCATAGCTCTGAGGCCTTGCGGCGCAATGGAGTGTAAAGATCGTGGCGGCGGTGCTTGCTATCTACCACATGAGTGGCTATCGCCCTTATGTCGCCAATATTGCAGTATTCCCTGCCCACGATGTTGCCGTCGCCCATCAGGGTCACCTTGTCACCCTCGATTTTCTCTATGCGATGCAACACGTATCTCCGGTTCTCCACCCACGCCAACGCGATAACACCCCGCTTCAGTCCTGTAGGCTTAGCCAATATCACACTCTCCCTTCCGCCGATTATGAACGGCAACATGCTCCGGCCTGCCACGGGCAACGTGACACTGTACCCACTGCGCATCAGTTTCAGGGCCTCGTCTATAACGCCATAGTCGTTCATATCGTCGTGCTTGTCATTATCGCCGCTGCCTCGTCGGGCAGACATTCCATACGCCATACAGCCGTCTTTGAAGTCAGTGCGTTTAACGTATTGTGCAGTCCGTCGGCTACGTTTCTGTCCCATCTCTTTCCCGATACACTCGACGATAATGTGGCATAAGCCTCTATGGGCACCATGCGCCTGATGGCATTGTATGGAGCTTGTGCCAGGCCCACTATTGCCCCCAGGGGATATTGCTCGTTTTTATAGCAAGGGGTCTTGCCGCTCCATGGCGATCCATATACTACAGGGACACCTTCTGATGACAATCTCACTACGGGATTGTCGTCGTTGAGCAACTGGCTGCCCTCTACATATTTCAGCCACAGACCCGTATGCGTGCTCTTTCCGGTACCGCTCGGGCCGAGGAACATGAAAGCCTTGCCATTGCGGTTAACAACCGACGAATGGAAAAGCAGTGTGTCCATCCTCGCGGTGGCAAGCGCAAAACCCACCATCATGGCATTGTCGAGTGCAAGCTTTGCTATACCTGTCAGCGATACCGTGGCCTTGCGATAGTCACTGCTGCACAAGAGCCATCCCGCAGTCTTTCCTCTCGATATGAAGACGAAAGCCGGATTGTCCCCCACGTGTCCGCAGGCTATCTCGTCGCCCTCTTCCTCCTGTCGCCATTCCTCAGTCCATCCTTCGGGCATGGGCATGTCGCGGTGGATATCCATCTCCAACAGTGCATCCCCTGCCTCCACCTCAAATGGTCGGCAGTTGTCGAGCATGGCGAAAATCCCGTCATCGGCAGTCAGTGCCATCACGTGTCCCGCCACCTTATAATATCTCTTAGTTGTCATTATGTTCTTAATTTTTCTGCAAAGATAATGCTTTTTTTTAATATTCGGCATAAAAACCGCAAAAATAAAGCCTTAGTCTCAAAAAAACGGCATTAACCATTCTCTAAAAAATCGGCTATACCTATTTATATATATTACGCAATACCTCCAACGACTTCATCTCGGGGAAGGAGGGGAGATGGAGGCGGTAATAGCATACAATCACGTCGAGAAGGCGGTTGCGCTGCTCGCGTGACATCTTGAAGAGGTGCATCGTGGGATAGTTCATACGCAGCATCAGCTGCATCAGCGACGACTCGCGCACGTCGAGGAAATCACGATGGGCGGGAACTGAAGTCGAGAAGTCACCACTGCGGAGGTCGAAGACACAACCTTGGGAATAATCCACGAGATTGGGATAAAAACCAAGGAACCGGGAGAGACGCATCATAAAGACGAGATGGAAATTGGACACGGGCGATGGGGCACTGTCAAACCACAGCAGACTATCGGCAATGTATTCGAACATCGGCTCGTTGGCCTGCTCGCCGTAGAGCGAGTGATACAGGAACTCGGCGATGAACATCCCCACGGTGAGCTTGTCCATGTCGAATGGCAAGGAAGAGTAGGGATGCAGCATCGACACCTCACGAATCTTCTGCAACTGCACCTTGGTGCGATAGTCATACTCCAATGAGAGGAGCGAAAGCGGAAGGAAGAGCTGCTTGCGCATTTTCGACTTCGCCGATTTGGGCATAGGCACAAGAAAAGACACCCGCCCGTGGGCGCGGGTGAACATATCGACAATCATCTTGTTGTCGCCGTATTTTATGTTGTGCAGCACAATCGCCGTGGTCTTCGTAATCATCTCTAAACTCGATATTTGGCGCAAAGTTAGTCATTTTTTACTGAAAAAAGGGTGTAAAAGAGGATAAAAATCTAAAAAAACATCAAAATAACGTATTTTTTTGCGAAAATATTTTGTTGTATGAAATAAAAGATGTAACTTTGCACCCGCAAAATCGCAAAACGGTCCCTTCGTCTATCGGTTAGGACGAGAGATTTTCATTCTCTAAAGAGGAGTTCGACTCTCCTAGGGACTACAAGTAAAAATAAAAAGAAGAAGTAAAAGAAAGATGGCAAACCACAAATCATCACTTAAGAGAATCCGTCAGGACAAGAAGAAGGCGCTGCATAACAAGTACTATGCAAAGACAATGCGCAACGCCGTTCGCAAGCTGCGTGCCCTCACAGACAAGGAGGAGGCAGTAAAGTTGTATCCAAGCGTTCAGAAGATGCTGGACAAGTTGGCTAAGACCAACATCATCCACAAGAACAAGGCAGCTAATCTGAAGTCAAGCCTTGCACTTCATGTCAACAGCCTGGGATAATACATCACTTCTAACAATATCATAAGCCACATACTCAGCGAGTGTGTGGCTTATTTTATTGTATTTTGTTGTTTTTTAGCTTTAAATATTTCGGTATTTGATTTTTTTTGTGTAACTTTGCAACCACTTAGAGAATAACAGCAATTATGGCAGAAGACATAAACAAAGAAAACAATTATTCCGCGAGTAACATACAAGTGCTCGAAGGACTGGAGGCCGTGCGCAAGCGTCCGGCCATGTATATCGGAGACATCAGCGAGAAGGGTCTCCACCACCTCGTGAACGAGACCGTCGATAACTCTATCGACGAGGCTATGGCTGGCTATTGCACCCATATCGAGGTGACTATCAACGAGGACGAGTCAATCACCGTGCATGACAACGGACGTGGTATCCCCGTGGATGAGCACAAGAAGCTGCACAAGTCGGCTCTTGAGGTCGTCATGACAGTGCTCCACGCCGGAGGTAAGTTTGACAAAGGCTCATACAAGGTCAGCGGTGGTCTCCACGGTGTGGGTGTGAGCTGTGTGAACGCTCTATCCACTCACATGCTCTCGCAGGTGTTCCGCGACGGAAAGATTTATCAGCAGGAATACGAGAAGGGCAAGCCACTCTACTCAGTGAAAGTTGTTGGCGAGACAGAGATTACCGGTACGCGCCAGCAGTTCTGGCCCGACCCCACCGTATTCACCACCACTACATACAAGTATGACATCATCGCCAAGCGCATGAGAGAATTAGCTTACCTGAATGCCGGCATCACCATCACGCTCACCGACTTGCGTCCCGACGAGGAAGGCAAGACCAAGCAGGAGGTGTTCCATGCCAAGGACGGACTGAAGGAGTTCGTGCGCTATGTCGATCGTCACCGCACCCACCTCTTCGACGATGTCATCTATCTCAAGACCGAAAAGCAGGGTATTCCTATCGAGGTGGCTGTGATGTACAATACCGACTACAGCGAGAATATCCACTCTTACGTGAATAATATCAACACCATCGAGGGTGGTACTCACCTCGTGGGATTCCGTATGGCCCTCACCCGCACCCTGAAGAAATATGCCGATGCCGACCCTGTAATATCAAAGCAGATTGAGAAGGCTAAGATAGAGATTGCCGGCGAGGACTTCCGCGAAGGTCTCACTGCCGTAATTTCCATCAAGGTGGCTGAACCGCAGTTTGAGGGACAGACCAAGACAAAGCTCGGAAACTCTGAGGTGGCAGGTGCTGTGCAGCAGGCCGTGGGCGAGGCTCTCGCCTACTATCTTGAGGAGCACCCGAAGGAGGCAAAGCAGATATGCGACAAGGTGATTCTGGCTGCCACGGCACGTATCGCTGCCCGCAAGGCCCGCGAGAGCGTGCAGCGCAAAAACCCGATGACCGGTGGCGGACTTCCCGGCAAACTGGCCGACTGCTCCAACAAGGACCCGAAGGAGTGTGAGATATTCCTCGTCGAGGGAGACTCCGCCGGTGGCTCTGCCAAGCAGGGACGCGACCGTTACACACAGGCCATCCTGCCTCTGCGCGGAAAGATTCTGAACGTGGAGAAGGTGATGTGGCACAAGGTGTTCGAGAGCGAGTCGGTGATGAACATCATCCAGAGCATCGGAGTGCGATTCGGTGTGGAAGGTGAGGACGACAAGGAAGCCAACATCGACAAGCTGCGTTATGACAAGATTATCATCATGACCGACGCCGACGTCGATGGTTCGCACATCGACACGCTCATCATGACCCTCTTCTATCGCTTTATGCCGAAGATTATCCAGGAGGGACATCTGTATATCGCTACTCCACCGCTCTATCTCTGCACATACAAGAACAAGGCAAAGGAGTATTGCTATTCCGACCAGCAGCGTCAGGCTTTCCTCGACAAGTGGGGCAATGGCGTGGAGGACGGCAAGAGCCTGCATACCCAGCGCTACAAAGGTCTTGGTGAGATGAACCCCGAACAGCTGTGGGAGACTACAATGAACCCAGCCACCCGTCTGCTTAAGCAGGTAACCATCGAGAATGCCGCCGAGGCTGACGAGATTTTCTCGATGCTCATGGGCGACGACGTGGAGCCACGCCGCGAGTTCATCGAGAAGAACGCAACCTACGCGAATATCGACGCTTGATGAATTAAGAATTAAAAATTAAGAATTAAGAAAGTTAGTAATGATACCACTATTTTTCTTAATTCTTAATTTTTAATTCTTAATCTCAAAAGTCTTTCCGAATAATAATAACCTGTAAAATCAGAATTATGTCCAGAACCATCATCCTAATAATATCTTTTGTTTTTTCTATTGCATTATACGCCCAGGGGCTGCCGATGAAACTGTGGTACAACAGTCCTGCGGAGTTTTTCGAGGAGTCGATGCCCATAGGCAACGGCCGGTTGGGAGCACTAGTATATGGAGGCACCGATGATAATGTCATACAATTCAATGACATAACCTTCTGGACCGGAAAACCTGTCAACCGCAACGATGACGAGGATGCACACAAGTGGATTCCGGAAATCAGGAAGGCCCTGTTCAACGAGGACTATAAGTTGGCTGACTCACTGCAACTGCATGTTCAGGGCAACAACTCGCAGTTCTACCAGCCGCTCGCCACCCTGCATATCCTCGACGACAACACGACAAAGGCATCAGGATATTACCGTGAACTGGACATAGACAGTGCACTCTGTCGCGACACATATATAAAAGGTGGAGTAAGATACACAAGGGAATATTTTGCCTCCAATCCCGACAAGATGATTGCCATGAGGATTAAGGCAGACAAAAAGGGAGCAATCAACTGCCTCCTCTCCCTGACATCCCTCGTCCCACACAAAGTCAGAAGTAGCCAAACGTCCCCCTCGGGGGACCATAGGGGGGCTGTTGGCAGTAAGACGGCTTCCCTCACCATCAACGGACATGCCACCGGCGACCCGATGAACAGCATCCACTTCTCAGGCATACTCACCGCCAAGACCGACGGCGGAAAGCTGATGGCAAGCGACTCCACCATACTTATTAGCGGAGCCACTGAGGCTATCGTCTATTTCGTCAATGCCACCAGTTTCAACGGATTCGACAAGCATCCCGTAAACGAAGGGGCAAGGTATATCGAACAGGCTGCGGATGACGCTTGGCACCTCGTCAACTATACCTACGACCAGCTCAGGGAGCGTCATGTGGCTGATTACAAGGCCATTTACGACAGATTCAAGCTCACCCTCGGCAATGCCACATTCGACACCAAGCGCACAACCGAACAACAACTGAAGGACTACACCGACCAGAAAGGCGGCAACACTTATCTCGAAACCCTCTATGCACAATACGGCAGATACCTTCTTATTAGCTGTTCACGCACTGCTGGTGTTCCCGCCAACCTGCAAGGCCTGTGGACACCGCATCTGTGGTCTCCATGGCGAGGTAACTACACCGTGAACATCAACCTCGAAGAGAACTATTGGCCTGCCGAGGTGGCAAATATGGGAGAGATGACTATGCCGCTCGACAACTTCATCGCCGCCCTTGCCGCCAACGGAAAATACACCGCCAAGAACTACTACGGAATCACAGAGGGCTGGTGCTCAAGCCATAACAGTGACATTTGGGCAATGACAAACCCCGTGGGAGAAAAGCGCGAATGGCCAGAATGGGCAAACTGGAACATGGGCGGAGCCTGGCTCGTGAACGCCCTGTGGGATCATTATCTCTTCAGCCTCGACACTGAATATCTGCGTTCCACGGCTTATCCGCTGATGAAGGGAGCAGCCGAATTCTGCATGGCATGGCTTATCAAGAATCCCAACAATTCCAATGAACTCATCACCGCCCCATCCACATCTCCCGAGAACGAATATAAAACCGACAAGGGATATCACGGCATGACGATGTACGGCGGAACTGCCGACCTTGCCATCATCCGCGAACTGCTTGCCAACACCATCAAGGCAGCCGAAGCACTCAACACCGACAAGGAACTGCGCAAAAGGATGCTCACTACCATCAACATGCTGCACCCCTATCAAATAGGCAAGCGAGGCAACCTGCAGGAGTGGTATTACGACTGGGACGACTGGGACTGGAAACACCGCCATCAGTCGCATCTCATCGGTCTTTATCCCGGAAGACACATCACCGAGGCACAACCTGAGCTTATGAAAGCCTGTCGCAAGTCACTGGAAATCAAGGGAGACGAGACAACCGGCTGGAGCACCGGCTGGCGCATTAACCTATGGGCAAGACTGAAGGATGCCGACCAGGCATATCACATATACCAAAAACTGCTGACATACGTAAGTCCCGACAACTACAAGGGCGAGGACAAAAGACGTTCGGGCGGCACATATCCCAATCTCTTCGACGCCCATCCGCCATTTCAGATTGACGGCAACTTCGGCGGTACTGCCGGAGTATGCGAGATGCTTGTGCAGAGCGACGGCGAGACGATAACCCTCCTGCCCGCTCTCCCCAAGGCATGGAAGAACGGCGAGGTGAGCGGAATACGCGCCCGCGGCGGATATGAACTGACAATGAAATGGACTGACAGCAAGGTGGTCCAACTCTCCATCAAGGCCAAGAACAAGGGCAAGGTGAAGGTGGCAGTCAACGGACGCGTTATCACAGTGAAGACAAAAGCCGACATGAGCAACAAGATAATATAAGACACATCGCCCATGGACAAGAACATTAGGAACACCAACTTCCGTATAGCCCAGGAAGACCACAGCACGAGCGACTTCATTGCCGACGACATCATACTCAGTGAGAAACTTACAACACTCGCCATCAACGCACAGCCACGACGCATGACCTTCATCCTTGTGGCATTGTGTACCGAGGGCAATGCGCAGTTTACCATCGACACACAAAGACATGACGTTAAGAAAAACGACATCATCGTAATCTCCGACCGCCATATCATCGACGATTATACGGCATCCGACAATGCCAATGGACTGGCAATGATGATGTCGGTGAACTTCTTCTATGAGGTAATCAACGACGTAAGGGACGTGTCACTGCTCTTCCTCTTCTCGCGCAACCATCCCGTTGTATCGCTCAACGAGGACGAGGTGCAGACGTTCAAGGAATACTTCTTCTTCCTGAAAAAGAAGGTTGCCGACACAACCAACCACTTCAAGCGCGACCTCGTGCGCACCATGGTGCTCGCCATGTTCTACGACCTGAGCAACGTGATATACCGTGTGCAGCAGGTAGAAAACAAGCGTCAGACCAGGGCGGATGACATATTCACGCGGTTCATCAAACTCGTCGAGGACAACTATAAAAAGGAGAGAAGGGTGAGCTGGTATGCCGAGCAACTGACCATCACCCCGAAATACCTTTCGGAGACAGTGAAGTCGGTGAGCAAGCACACACCCAACGAGTGGATAGACAAGTATGTGACCCTTGAGGCACGCGTGCTTCTGAAGACCTCCACCTTGTCAATAAAGGAGATTTCCGACGAGCTGAACTTCCCCAACCAGTCGTTCCTTGGCAAGTTCTTTAAGGAGCACGTTGGCATGTCTCCATCGGCTTACAGGCGACAATAAGCCTGTAAAACATTCAAAAATATGTCATTCGGGCAAAAATGAAACAAATAGTAAAGGATTAGCTACAAATTAAGAGCCGATTTTGCGAATATATGCTTAACTTTGCACAAAACTTTCGCATTTATGGACAATAACGTTATACTATCTGACTATTATCAGAAAAACCTGTCTGAATTGAGGGGATTTGCAATGAGGATCGTCAAGGACGACTTCATTGCCCAGGATATTGTGCAGGACACCTTCGTCAGACTGCTTAACATGAAGGAAATAATCATCGAGGGCACCCTTCCGGCTCTCATTTACAAGACTTTACAAAACTTGTGCCTCGACCATGTCCGGCGCACCACCTATCGGGTGGAGGCTTTCAGGCATATCGCGTCATGCCGGTCAACATGGCACGACATGGAGTCGGAGATATATGCCCACGATATTTGTGACAAGTTGGATAAGGGTATATCCACTATGTCCAAACGTTACCAAACGATTTACAGAATGAATATTTTTGAAGGAAAACAGGTGTCAGACATCACCAAGGCCTTGGGCATAAGCTATAAGGCCGCTGAAAACTGTCTGGGAAGAGCGCGTGCCGAGATGCGCTCTTTTATGAGAATGTGCATGTCTTTGGTATTAATGCTGACTTTGTCGATTCCATCGGTTGCAGCCGACAAATTCGTCGGTTTCAACGGTGGCGACTTGCATCTTAATGCCAATGGAAAAGTGAACATTGCCGTTGATGACAAAGACCACGAGGGTGTGAGGATTGCAGCCCGCTCGTTGGCTATGGACATCACTAACGTCACGGGATGTAACGCCACGCTCGACAACAGCAATGCCGTAATCATTGCAGGAACAATCGGCAAGTCGGCTGTCATCGACAAGATACTAAAACAGAACAAACTCACTGACCAGCTGAAAGGCAAGACCGAGAAGTTTATAATCACCGTAGTATCTGACGGCAAGTCTCTCCCCCAAGGGGGAGTTGGAGGGGGGCTTCTCCTCATCGCGGGCAGCGACTATCGCGGAACCATCTACGGACTCTACGAACTCTCGCGTCAGATAGGTGTGTCTCCATGGTATTGGTGGGCCGATGTGCCAGTGGCAAAGCATAAGGACATATATATAAATAAAGGTGTATATACCGACAGCGAGCCTGCAGTGCGCTATCGCGGACTGTTCCTCAACGACGAGGCTCCATGTCTCACGTCGTGGGTTGAGAACACCTTCAAGACCAAGAACGGCGGTCATGAGTTCTATGCCAAGGTGTTTGAGCTTATATTGCGCTTGCGCGGAAACATGCTCTGGCCTGCAATGTGGGGATGGGCTTTCTATGCCGACGACCCTCTCAACCAGAAGACTGCCAACGACATGGGTGTCATCATAGGCACGTCGCACCACGAGCCTATGGCGCGCAACCATCAGGAATGGGCGCGCCACCGCAATGAATACGGTGCATGGAACTACAACACCAACAAGGATGTGATAAAGAAGTTCTTCCGCGAGGGTATAGAGCGTATGAAAGGCACCGATGACATAGTGACTATAGGAATGCGCGGTGACGGCGACGAGGCTATGAGCGAGGAAGCCGACACCCGACTTCTCGAACAGATTGTGGCTGACCAGCGCAAGATTATCGAGGAGGTGACTGGCAAGAAGGCCAAGGAGACACCTCAGGTGTGGGCTTTGTATAAGGAGGTTATGGACTACTATGACAAGGGAATGCGTGTGCCTGATGATGTCATCATGCTGCTCTGCGACGACAACTGGGGCAACGTGCGCCGTGTGCCCACAGCCAAGGAACGCCAGCACAAGGGCGGATGGGGACTGTATTATCACGTTGACTACGTGGGAGCACCGCGCAACAGCAAGTGGATTAACGCCACTCCCACTCAGAACATGTGGGAGCAGCTCACCCTTGCCGCACAATACGGCATCGACCGCCTTTGGATTCTCAACGTGGGCGACCTCAAGCCTATGGAATATCCCATCACCCTGTTTATGGACATGGCATGGAATCCGTCGGAATACGATGCAGCCACCCTCACCAAGCACACCGAGGCGTTCTGCCTCCAGCAGTTCGGGTGCTGTCAGGCAGAGGAAGCTGCCCGCATCCTCAATCTCTGCTGCAAGTACAATGGCCGCAGCACTGCCGAAATGCTCGACGCAACGGTATATAGTGCCGAAAACGGCGAGTGGGCTAAGGTGGTTGCACAGTATGACGCCCTCGAAGCCGACGCCCTGCGCCAGTTCCTCACCCTGAAGGAGGAATACCGCGATGCCTATCGCCAGATAGTGCTCTTCCCTGTACAGGCAATGGCTAATCTCCACCGCATGTATCAGGCAAAGGCCATGAACGATATGCTCATGAAGGCTGCCGACGGCAAGTACTCGGAATACACCTCCGCCGAAATCAACTATTGGGCAGACCGTTGCGCCGTTGCCTTCCGCCAGGACTCCCTGCTCTGCGACGAGTACAACACCAAGATGTCCGGTGGCAAGTGGAACGGCATGATGATCCAGAAACATATCGGATATACATCATGGAACGATGCCTTCCCTCATGACATGATGCCCAAGGTGGCACGTGTGGAAGCCAATAGGGATGGCGGCAATGTCATCCCTTGCATAAACGGCATTGCCGACATAGAAACGATGGCATACTATGAGAAGAAGGATGCCGCCAATGCCCATTGGACAGAGATACCGTTTATGGGCAAGTCACGCTCCGCCCTCTCGCTTCAACCCTATACGGAACCCATCGACGGTGCATCTCTCACATACAAGTTCGCTTGCGACAACAATGCCAAGGAGGCAAACATCCACGTCGTGGTGAAATCCACCCTCGACTTCCTCAACCAGGACGGCTTTACATATTCAGTAAGCGTTGACGGCGGCGAGGCAAAGTTCATTAACTTCAATGCCAACCTCAACGAGAAGCCAGAGAATGTTTATTCCATATATTATCCCACAATCGCAAAGAGAGTGGTTGAGAATATGTTAACCTTCCCGCTGTCCCCAACGTCCGACGGCATCCACACCATCACCATCACTCCCCATGCCCCCGCAATTGTGTTCGAGAAGATTGTTGTCAATTGCACAGGCAAGGAACAGAGAATTTCCCATCTGTAATTTTATCACTTAGTGTAATAATATCAACCCGTTGTCACGCTTATTCCATAACTGTGACAACGGGTTTTCGTTAAGCCAATCGGCACAAAATGAATAATAATTAAAATTATATTTGCTCATTTGAGAAAAAATTAGTAATTTTGCAGCCGATTTTGTTATATATCATAAAATGACTGGGAATATTCATTAATTTATAGTATAGATTTTTAATCGATGTTTAAAAAGTTTCATGGCTTCCACCTGTTGGAGAGCCACCACAATGAACAGGTGAAGCGACTCAACGAGCGACTTCCCGAGTATCTAAAGAGTACGGCCATCAAGGCCGCAGTAGTAATCCTCGTTACACTGTTGATATGGAATCTGCCATCGACAAGTTTCGGCATTGAGGGACTAACTGTTGTCCAGCAGCGAATCATCGCCATCTTCGCCTTCGCCACATTGGCATGGGTGCTCGAGGTGGTGCCGGCATGGGCGACATCAGTTGCCGTCATCGGACTATTGCTTATATTCACGAGTGACAGTGGATTCATACTCATGTGCGACCCCGACACCGTAGGCACATTGCTGAGCTACAAGTCGGTAATGGCAACATTTGCCGACCCTGTTATCATGTTGTTCATCGGAGGATTCATCCTTGCCATCGCTGCCGGAAAGACGGGTATCGACGCCCATCTTGCCAAGGTGCTGCTGCGCCCATTCGGAAGCAAGAGCGAGAATGTGCTCCTCGGTTTCCTGCTCATCACGGGATTGTTCTCGATGTTCGTGTCCAACACCGCCACTGCAGCAATGATGCTCACCTTCCTCACCCCGGTGTTCAAGCAGTTGCCTCCCGAAGGCAAGGGACGCATGGCAATGGCACTGAGTATTCCCGTGGCAGCCAACCTCGGCGGTATGGGTACGCCTATCGGAACACCTCCCAACACCATCGCACTGAAGTATCTGAATGACCCTGAGGGACTTAACCTCGGCATCGGTTTCGGCGAGTGGATGATGTTCATGTTCCCTCTCGTCATTGTTCTACTTCTGTTGAGCTGGTTTATCATCAAGAAGCTCTATCCGTTCACACAGAAGACCATCGAAATGAAGATTGAAGGCGAGTTGCAGCACAACTTCAAGACCAAGGTGGTAATCGTTACGTTTATCTTCACCGTGGCACTCTGGCTCTTGGACAGTGTCACTGGTATCAACTCATATACCGTTGCCCTCGTGCCGTTCGTGATATTCTCACTCACTGGCGTTATCGACCGCCGCGACTTGGAGGAAATCAACTGGTCGGTTATCTGGATGGTGGCAGGTGGATTTGCCCTCGGCTATGCCCTCAACGGTTCGGGACTCGCCAAGCAGGCTGTATCGAGCATTCCGTTCGGCGACTTCTCACCTGTGGTTATCCTCATCTTGGCATGTATGATATGCTATGCCCTGTCCAACTTCATCAGCAACTCCGCCACGGCAGCCTTGCTCATGCCTATCCTCACAGTGGTTTGTCTTGCCATGGGCGACAAGCTCGACGTTATCGGCGGCACATCCACAGTGCTCATCAGTGTGGCAGTGGCAGCATCAAGCGCTATGGTGCTCCCCATCTCCACACCTCCCAATGCCCTTGCCTTCGCCACCAACCTCATCTCTCAGAAGGACATGGCGCGCATCGGACTCATCATCGGTATCATGTCGATGGTATTAGGTGTTTCGCTCCTCTACCTCTTGGGAACGATGCACGTTATATAATTAAAAATTAAAGAATTAAAGATGCTGCACTTACATTAATAGGCGCAGCATTTTTATTTTCGCTTCAGCAGTACGGCGGCAATTATCGGGGCACCTACCAAAGCTGTGACACTGTTGACGGGCAAGGCGCCCTCGAAACCGGGAAGACGGGAGAGGATGCAGCAGAGGAGGGCGAGAGAGATGCCCGAAACGAGGGTTGCAGGCATCAGCCAACGATGGTCGGAGGTGCGGAAGACAGCACGGGCAAGATGCGGGACAGCAAGCCCTACGAACATTATAGGACCGCAATACGCTGTGACGACAGCAGCAAGAAGTCCTGAAGAGATTATCACCATTATGCGCGAGCGTCGGATATTCAATCCGAGGTTTCGCGCATAATCGTCTCCAAGCATAAGTATGTTCATCGTCTTTATCTGCAACATCCCCAATGGCAGGATAAAGCACATCAATACGGTGAAGACAATGAGTTGGGTGCCGGAGGTGCGAGTAAAACAGCCCAAGCCCCATACCACGTATGCCTTAACATCCTCCTCGGCACTGAAGAATTTCAGTACGCCAATGATAGCCGTAGCAAGATAACCCGTCATCACACCTATGAGAAGCAAGGTGACATTGCCACGCACGTACTGCGCCACAAACACTATCAACGCCAATATGGCAAGTGCGCCAAGGATAGCTGCCACTGTGATTGCCACATCTCCGACATAGCCCAAACGACTGAGTGCCACACCACCAAGTGACGACGAGAGCAACACGACAAATGCCACACCGAGCGAAGCCCCATTGCTCACTCCGAGTACAGAGGGACCGGCAAGGGGATTGCGGAAGACAGTCTGCATCTGCAATCCGCTCACAGACAATCCCGCTCCCGCCAACAAGGCGGTTATGGTCTGAGGCATACGCGAGTTACATATTATATTGCTCCATATCGTCATCTCTTCTTCGGAATATCCCGCCGTCGGTATATCGAGCACTATCCCCACTATGGCATCGAGGGGAATGGGCACCGTGCCGATGAAGAGATTCGCCACAAAGAGCAAGGCGGAGAGCGCAACAAGCGCCACCATCATCAAATAACGCAATCCAGGCCTAAACATACGTCCCTTATCTCAGCAGTTTATAGAACGTTGGAGTATATCCCTCGGGCATCACCTGCGGATGGAAGATGGCAACAAAATCCGCCAACACCTTGTCGGGCATCACGGGAGAAATCTCGTAATAGGGCGTGGTCTTCATGTTGCAGTATATCACCTTCTTATCCCTGAAAGCCTTGAACATCACATTGCGAGGCTCCGACTTCTGCAATGCCTCGTAGGAGAACTCTCCCGGAAAACTGTTGAGTATGCGCCAATAGTCGGCATTGGCTGCCTTGGCATACATCGCCTCAAACTCGATGGGTATGCCGCCCGTGTTATCGTCGTTGATGACATAGTCGGCACCGGCATCGCGGAATATCTGGGCCAGATAGTTCTTTCCGCCCACAGCATGCCAGTTGCCTCCGTGCATCTCACCGCTGAAGATGGTGGGACGCTCGCCACCAACGACCTCCACCTCGGATTTCAGTTCGTTGTATCTGTCGGCTATACCACGGAAAATCTCGTTTGCCTCCTTCTCCTTGCCGATGAACATTGCCACAAACTTTATCCACTCAGCCTGTCCGAGAGGGTCAAGTTCCTTATATCCAAGATGCGGCACAAGAGTGACTCCCGTCTCCTTGATAGCGTCATATCCACCACGCTTAAACGGCGATATAAAGATGACATCGGGCGCTGCCGCCATCACAAGTTCGGGGTCGAAATTACCCTCTACGCCTATCTTCACTATCTCACCCTTCTTCACCCTCTGCAAGACGTCCTTGTCATAGAGATTCTTCGTGCCAGTGATTCCCTTTACCACATCGTGGGCATTGAGGATGGTGAAGTTGGAGAGTTGGAGCATGGTCATGAGGATAGTGCGCTTTATAGGCACTTCAATCCTTGTATATCCCTCGGGGATGTCTGTTGCTTTTACCCCCTTGCGCACTAAGGCAAAACGATAGGTCATGCCCTTTGACTTCTGTGGGTCTTTGACATCCACAAGACGGGTGCCGTCGTCAAGCATCCTCACGGTGAAACCCTTGGCATACTGCGTTTTCACTTCCACCACGGAGTCGGTATCCACTGCTGCCGTCTCCTTCTTATTACCATTTCCAGAGCAAGATGCGGTGATTATCGCCATCACCAACATCGCAATGCTAATCATTATCTTATTCATCTTTCAAAATTATTATTTCAAGTTGTTCTTTTGTCATTATATGGTCACATGCCTTGTGGCAATGTGCTGTCAATACCGAGAGGAAACTCCCGATTTTGTCCTGTGGGATGATGTCCCATAGTTCACGGGCGAGGGTGATGTCGTGAGCCTTAGATACAACAATCTCATCACATCCAGCCTCAACGAGCATCGAGGCTATAAAGTCACGGTCCATCGTACTGCGCCTACTGTGTGTGTCGAGTTGTCCTGCGGCAAGTTTCACTGCCTTACCTATCATCATCACGAGATGGACATGAGGAATGGCAAGTTCCTTGGCAATAGATATGGTGGCTCCTATGTAGTTGCCGTATTCCACGAAGCATTGTGGCGGAAGAAGGGGAAAGCGCGAGCGCACCATACGCTCACTCTTCGCGCCACTGTTGATTACCACCTCACCCCTGCCCGAAGCGGCTGCCACCGTCATGCACTTGCGAATACTGTCAATAAAGGCTTCTTCGGAGAATGGTTTTATTATACCCGACACTCCTACAATAGAGATTCCGCCCTCAATGCCAAGACGGGGGTTGAATGTCCTCTGTGCCAGTCGCTCACCGTCAACCACTGATATCGTCACCTTGACATGGGCATCGTTGAGATTGCGGCGAATCATCTCGCGAGGCACACGGTTGATGGCTGAATCACCAGGTGGATAGTCGAAACCGGGAAGCGTAAACCGCCCCACTCCTTCGCCACCTTCTATGGTCAGCTTACCGTCAATAGGCATCACTCTTGCCCTTATCTCAGCCCCATTGGTCACATCGGGATCATCACCACTCTCCTTTATCACGTAGGCATAACCCTCGCCATAATTAACATCCACGGGAATGCTCTCACCATTGGGAAGAACCACGGATACGGAATGCGGACACTCGCCACAAAGTGAGGCATGGGCTGCCATTGCCGCTGCGGTGGCGTAAGTGCCAGTGGTAAGTCCGCTTTTCAGGGGATAGTATTCCGGCATCAACCGCTCTATCATCCTGCGCAGTCCGTGCTCGCCGTTGACGATATGGAAACCGGCAGGAGTCGGCGGTCGGCGGAGTGCAATGATTCTCATGCCATTCCTTCGTGCCTCTTCAACTTTCTCCACATATCCGCCTGTCAGTCCGCTTTCTTTCAAAATCAACACTCCTTTTCGGATTCCCTTGACAGGATTATCTCCATAGAATATCAGATGCTCATCGTTTACACCCTCGGCATAAGCCTTGGCGAGACTCGACGGACGATTGAGTATATGATAGAAAACCTTGCAATCTTTTGCTTCCAAGGGTTTCAGATAACAGATACTCTGCACTCCCGTCGTAGCGATAACCGTAGAATAGGGTTCCACTTTATCAATGGCTTCCCCATAGGAATCACACCATATTATATCATTGTCTCTCGGGGGAAAGATTCTCTCGAAACGAATAGCCGGAATATTAAGATATGCCGCCACATCCGCCACCGTATCGTGGAGATGGGCGGCAAAGGGATGGGCGGCATCCACCAACAACCTTATGTTCTTTAGGCGACAGAAGTCAATCATCTTATCCCGCGTCATGGCACCGCTGACAGCCTTGCCATGGCATAATGCCACCTTCTGCTCTCCCGTTTTGGTAGAGTAGTAGAACGGTTTGCCTGCCTCTTCAATCTCCTTGACTGCCTTCCGTCCCTCAGTGGTTCCGCCGAACACAAGAATCATTCTTCGCCCTTTCTGAATAAATGAGTGAAACGCCTGTCATATAGACGGGATACATTCCTAATTCCTAATCCCCCTCTCACCGCTTCGCCCACGACAATCATAGTGGTGTACGTTAGATGATTATCCTTGACTATATTGGCGAGATACGACAGTTTGCCACGCCATATCCTCTGGTCTTTCCATGTCAGATGATAGCACACTGCCACAGGGGTGTCGGCGGGATATTCCTGCAAGAGCTGCTCCTGAACATCATCCACGATGGCGGCACTCAGGAAGATGCACATCGTACTGCGACTGCGGGCGAGAAGATGCAGTTTCTCGCGTTCGGGCATTGGCGTGCGACCCTCACCACGGGTAAGGATGATGGTTTGGCAACGCTCGGGTATTGTAAACTGCGACCGCAACTCGGCGGCTGCGGCAAGGAATGACGATATTCCCGGGGTGATATGATAACTGATGCCATGAGCGTCGAAGAAATCCATTTGCTCTTGTATGGCTCCGAAGATACACGGATCACCGGTATGCAGTCGGACAACAAGCAGTCCGCGGTCGGTGAAGTCTTTCATCAAGGCGCATTGCTCCTCAAGTGCCATCGGCGCACTGTTGCGCACCGTTGCTCCCGATTTGGCACATTCGGTCAACTGCCTCGGCACAAGACTTCCTGCATACAGTATAAGGTCTGCCTCTTCGAGGAATCGTCTGCCACGGATAGACACGAGTTCGGGGTCGCCAGGGCCTGCTCCCACAATTTCCACATGACCTTTTGAGCGGTCGAAGGCTGAATCCAATACCACGGCGAGAGTCCATTGCGTGCCTTTCTGTTTTTCCATCAGCAAGCGACAACTACCAGCACTTAGCATTGCCGCAGCCTCACTCACGCTTGCAGTCCCCACATGCTTCTCCACAGTTTGACTCGGATTGGGAACATCAATATCATTCAGCTCGTTAGCAGTATAGAAATCAACGTCATATCCCCGTCGTATGAGTTCTCCCACCACCTTCTCGTCTTTCTTCACATCGATAGTGGCAATGGTTTTTATAGCCTTGGGCATAAAGCCATTTCCGACAAGACAACGGTGCATCTCGCCAATGCTCTCCATATCGGCATCATGGGCAAGACCCATTCCTAAGTGAAGGCATTTCGGAATATAATAAAGTACGGATTTTATCCCAATGGAAGACAATGACTTATATCCCACGACAATAAGCAATTCAAAAAGATTGCCATCAATATCCTTCTCACGATAGAACACGGAGACATACTCAGGCAAATGGCTTTCGAGCCATCTCGTACCTTCATCCTTCACCTGAAGAAGCAATGCAGTAGGGCGACGATTGACAAACAGGGCTATCTCCGTATTGATATCCTCGCGCTCCATATCCCAACCGAACCTCTTTGCCAATAAATCCAATTGCCACATCCCCTCAATATCGCTCCTCGTCGTAATAATTGGCACAGCAGCCACCGTGCCCGCAACTTCAGTTGCGAGTTGGTTTCCTCCACCCACATGCCCCGACACCACGGCAATCACATTCCTCCCCGCCGTATCCATGCACACCACGGCGGGGTCGGTATGCTTATCCTTCAATAGCGGTGCTATTGTCCTTACGCATATCCCCATTGCAGATATGAATACGAAGGCATCATAGTCGTACCATTTAGCCTCCACATCACCAAGCGGGATGATGTCGGCAATGATTTCCCTTGCCACCCTTGCCGCCAAAGAATGTCCTTCGTCTGATATTGTAACTATTGCTTTACGCATTTTATTATATCTATCTTATTATTATCATTCAGTTGAATACTATTGCACGACACGAGCGACAGACCGAACATCTGGCACGCCCCGATGAACAACGTTCGACTATGCTCACTCACACTGTTCATAACCACACAACCGCCCTTGGGCAACAGTTGCGCTACCCTTGCCACCATCGGCACAATCTTTCCTCCGTGCCCCCCGATAAAGATGCTTGTCGGTTGGGGGAAAGCGGTCACATCCTGCTCCATAAAATCACCAATAACCGCCGTTATTCCAGGAGTGCGGAATCTACGTGTGTTCTCTTCCATCAGTTTGCGCCCTTCCTCGCGTATTTCAAATGCCACCACGTCGATAGTGGGGTACATCCGCTTTGCCTCAATGGATATGCTGCCCGTACAGAAACCGATATCCCACAGCACACTTTCGGCTTCCAATCCCAACGCCTGGATGGAGAGAAGACGTATGGGCATCTTGGTTATCATTTTGGGACGGCCATCGAGGATGGCAAAGGCATCTTCGGGGATACCTGTTTGGATTGAGGAATTTTCTTTTCTCGTTATTATCAGGCAGTTGGGGGATGAGAAGGCTGTTGCTGCCGCCTCTTCGGGCGAATAACTTGCAATGCGCTCTGTATCAGGATTTCCAAGATGCTCTCCTACGTACATGTCATATTCCACATACCCATATTGCAACATTCTTGCGGCAATGGCGGCAGGAGTATGCTGGCGGTCGGTAAGCACACCTATCTTGGTCTTTCCTTGGATCAGAGCGGCATCGAAGGCATTCCATGGACGACCGGTGAGCGACACTATCGTCATGTCGTGATAGGGCATAACGATACGATGGGCAAGGGTCTGCAACGAGTTAAACGTGGGATATACCTTGATATTCGCATCAGGAAACTCCCTTTGTAATGTTGAGGCAAAACCGAAGAACAACGGGTCGCCCGAAGCGAAAACGACTATCTCGCCATCCACATTGCGATACTGTTGAAATACATCGCCAAGAGGCACAGTGATGTCTATCCACTGCGACCCGACAGGCAATACGTCACCCACTATCTCATGATGACGCAAGCCACCCGAGAACACTTTTCCGTCATCTATCACCTCCTTCACGTCGTCAGTAAAAGCAGGCTGCGGACTGTCGTTAATCCCTATAACCCAAAAACTAAGCATCAAATCTCACTTCTAATTCCTAATTGACTTCGTCGATTCTTTAGCTGCACTCGGCATAGCTCGAGCAAGCTCTGCTCTGCTCTCATTTGCAAAAGAATTCCTCATTCCTTAAAAGTCTCTCCCCGGCTTTATATCTTCGGCATCATCGAGAGTCATGAGGGCATTGCAAAGCGTTGCGGCAATATTGCTGCCGCCCTTACGACCTTCGACGATTATCTTCGGGACATCAGTGAAACTCTTTACGGCATATTTTGATTCCTCGACATGCACGAAACCCACTGGAGCGGCAATGATGCCCTGCGGGTGTGCTTTCCCGTGGCGCATCAGTTCGCAGAGTTCCAACAACGCCGTTGGGGCATTGCCGAAGACAAACAGTGCATCGGGATGCTCCTCAACGGCAAGACGAATGCCGAGTTGAGTGCGGGTAAGCCCCTCTTGCCCTCCGGTGGTGGCTTTCAGATAACACTTCACCTCCAACCCTAACCTCGCGAGTACAGCCTTGCGTATTCCACTCTCCACCATAGTCACGTCGGTGACTATCGTTTTCAGTTTACCGCTCTTTATGCTCTCGAATATCCTTGCCGGGGCATCATCGTCAATATACAGGATATTCTCCATGTCAAAGTCGGCCGTGGTGTGAATGGCATGAAGCATAAGCCATCTCTTGTCAACGGGTATGTCGGGATGCTTCATCTCGGAGAGGATGGTGCGGAAACTTTGTGTCATGATGGCAGCCCCAGCCCCCCCAAGCCCCCCGTAGGGGGGATGTACGTCAGCATAGTAGCCGCGGGGAGTCACCATCGCGCTTTGATTCCCCCCACCGGGGGGCAGGGGGGGCCGTTGTTGTCTTGTCTGACTATTCCCGATAATAATCACCGTCAGCATGTCTATGTCCTTAGTATCAAGGGATGCGAGGGTTGTTATCTTCACTGTCTCGCCGTCTCTTCCAGCTTGTCGCACATATCCCACTGGTGTCTTGGGCGAGCGTCCCTCATTGAGGAATATCTCGCGTAGCCTGTCCAACTGCCAATAACGCTCGTTGGAGCGTGGGTTATATACGGCAGTGACGAAGTCGGCTTCCGCAGCTGCCTTTATTCGTCGCTCAATGAGCGCCCATGGGGTCATGAGGTCTGAGAGTGAAAGCACACAGAAGTCATGACTGATGGGCGCTCCTAATAATGAAGCAGCTTTCTGAAAAGCGGAGATGCCGGGATGTACGATTATGTCGATGTCCGACCCACGCTGATATTTCATCTCGTATATCAGCGATGCCATACCGTAGATTCCGGCATCTCCCGATGATATCACTACCACCTGTCTGCCCTGTTCGGCAAGTTCAAATGCCTTCTCGGCCCTCTCGCGCTCCTTCTTCATTCCGGTGTCGATACATTCCGTGCGCGAGGAGATGAAACCGCTGACAAACTGGAAATAGTACTTATAGCCGACGATGACATCGGCAGTACGGAGTGTCTCCCTCACTGCCATCGTCATGTCTTCAATGCTTCCGGGACCTATCCCTACGACTATTATTGATCTCATAATCTTATCTTCAATCCGGCAACCAGCATCCGACCGGGAGAATACAACGCGTAGGTTGTCTTCGAACTGTCGATGCGGTTATCCACCTTATTAAATATATTGTCAATGCCAAGCTTCGGTTCTATCACGAGCCAACGGCTAAGGGTGAACGTATGTGTGGTGTTGAAGTTCCACACCCCATATCCCGGTGCATCGTTATATGCCGAATAATAAGTCTTCGACTGCATGCGGCAGTTGAGGTCGGCACCAAGGCGATACTTTCCCCATGCGTGCGAGTAGGCCGCCGACATGGTCAGAGTGTTCTTGATACTGCGGTCGAGCAGCGACCACTCGTCGCCTGTCTTCGAACGGGCGTAGGTATAGGCATAGTTGACATTGAAGTTCAAACCGTCGATGGGGTTGGCATGCACATTCACCTGCACTCCCTTCACTTCTCCCTTGTCACTATTGACATAGTTGGCATATGTGGACATCGACTGCGCCTGTGCCTCGGTCATCTCAGGGAACTCTGCCATAAGCATCTTCCTTGATTCATCGTCGAGGGCTATGTTGTCCTTGACAATCATATCGTTGATGAAGTTCATGTATCCCATAACCGAAACGGCAAAGCGGTCAGTGCGGTATTCGGCACTGAGCGACACATAGTGGCTCTTCTCGGGACTGAGGTTCTTGTTGCCAAACGACACCTGTGCCTTTCCCCTGTTGACCGAGAAATAACGATAGTATAGCTCGTCCATTCCCGGAGCGCGGAATCCATTACTATATGTAGCACGGAAATTCAGTTTTCCAACCGAATACATCAGTGCCACTTTCGGCGTAAGATGACTGCCAAACTCACGGTGATAGGTATATCTCGCGCCGAGCATCGCTTTCAGTCCTTGTGCAAGTAGCATCTCGTGCTGGGCATAAGCGGCAAGGGTATATACGCTTGCGTCGATATTGCCCGTAGAGGTGACGAGGTTGTCCTGACGCCAGTCGGCACCGAGGATTGTGGTGGAGTTAGACGTCAGTCCCAACACGGCCTTCAGCTCCCCTTCCATCATGCGTTGCTTCTTCGACTGGATATAGTCGCCCACCTTGTATGTGGATGTCTCCACGTCGTATTCCTTACCATAGCGGTAGCGATCGACAGTGAAGTCGGCTTGCAGCGAGTTACGGTTGGTAAACTGGTATATACCGCCAAGGTTCCAGCGCAATGACTTGTAGCGCATCTCATAGTCAAGACCACCACTGACATCTGGATTGGTGTCAGGACGGTCGGTTATCTTTCTGCTGTATTCAAGTCCCGCATTGAGGGCGAGTTTCCTAATTGGCTGCCATGTGAACTTCTGTCCGAAGATATTGCTTCGGTAACCGGTGAACAGTGGGGAGATGGAGCGTTGCGTCTCACCTTCCTCACCACTGACATACTCATAATCGTTCACGCGATAACTGTCGGCGCGGTCGTGGCTGAACGAGGTGTATGAACCGAAAACATTGGTGAAGATGTCGAGGTTGACACTCTCCGTCAACTGTCCCTCACCGCTCACCCTCGTGTCTGATGTCACACTGACAAGTTCACTCGTGGGCTGTTCGGTGATGACATTGATAACTCCGGCAATGGCATCGCTACCATAGAGTGAACTGGCGGCACCATCGAGCACCTCTATTCTTTTCACCCTCGCCATATTGATGCGCTGAAGGTCGGCATTATTGGAAATCTCTCCGCTCAGTTTCCTGCCGTTGATGAGCACAAGTATATACTTGCCTCCCAAACCGTTGAGCCTCAACTGCGAACCCATCGAGTTGGGTGCCATTGATATTTGCGGCATGGTGCGCGTCAAGGCATCGGCAAAGGTGGATATTCCCTGCTCATTTATTTCCTTTGCCGTGATTACGTGTACGGGAGTCACGGCAGTCCCCAAACGCTGATGATGCCCCGACCCTGTCACCACGACAGGGTTGAGGCTCATCATCTTATAAACATTGGTCGTATCACTCTTCCGATGTATCTGTGCCGAGGCAGTCAACGGAAGAGCAACAGACACTATAAAAATAAAACTTGTCCTTTTCAAATTAATTTTTAATTTTTAATTCTTAATTCTTAACTCCTCCTTATTCTGGATTCTTCGAGTGATAGTAATCCACAGTCTCGGCATTTCTTGTATGTGCCTTATATAGGGCACGCACGTTGGCAAACTCCAGGAGGCCCTTCACTGTACCGTTGGTATCGGTGTAGCTGTTAGCGTCAATGGTGTAGCCCATATGCTGGAAGAACAATTTCCAACTGGTGTCTTCCACCTCGCCCTCGTCGTTATACTCATATCCGTTGTCCCATGCGTCGTCATCACCTGCCATATCGTTGTGAGCATGGTCGCCGGCGATTGACATCAGGGGAGCGCAATACACATTTCCCGAGGTAAGACCGTTGGCCTGCATACGCTCATACACGTGTGTCTTGAAGTTCTCCTTCATATCCACAGTGCCCACGTAGTAGTTGGGGTTGATGTCCTGCAGAGCCTCCTCCAACTGGGTGTAGCGCACGTTTGCCTTGTATGTGTCGTAGGTGTCGGGATTACCGTGTCCCATCAGCAGCATGGCACCCTTCTGGGCATAGCTGCCGAAGTTGGTGTCGAGCACCTTTGCCAGTGCATCCACGTCTGAAGGATATTCTGCCAACAGGGGATAACCGAGCTTGAGGGTCATGCTGGCGAGATAGTCATCGTCGAGGTCGCCGTTGGAGTTGTTGGAGAAATCCTTCATGGCATTGATGACACGTGTGTATTCCTCACCGGGGATAACCTGCATCGACTGCACAATTATCTCGCTGTATTTCACGCGACCGAAGGCTTCGAGCCAGTATTTCGGCTCATAGAATGATCGTGCAGCAGTATTCTCGGCTGCCATGGCACGGTTGATACAGATGGCTGACGAGAAGGAGAGATACACGTCGTAGCCGGGGAACTCCTTCTTGTATTCGCTCACAGTGAGGTCGAAGGCATCGTAAGCCTGCTGCCATGTCGAACCGAATGCCACGAGCAGGATTGCCTTTGTGCTCTGCTTCTGTGCCTTCACCGTAGCATCCACTTCCTGCTGATAACGCTCTGTGTTTGAGATGTTACCTTTGTTGTCGTCATCGTCACTACATGCCGTGAATGATATGCTCATCATTGCGGCTGCAATCATCATTGCAAAAAACTTAATCTTCTTCATTGTCGTTGAATTTTTTGTTCTTATTAATTATATTGTTAATCTTCTTTCCTTGTGAGAATCTCACGGTCAGCGAGACGAACAGTGTTGTGCCCGACGTGTTTGTGCCGAGGTGAAGTCCGTGAGGCGTACGGTCAACATAATTAAAGATGTTGTCGATGCCTGCCTCTATGCGGTATGCCATTCCGCGCTTCTTGCCGAGGTCGTGGGTAGTGGTCAGTCGCCATGTCTGAAAGCCCTTGCCGTCACCGTTTGTCTGGTAGTATCTTTTTGTTGAAAATTTACCATAGATACCGATGCCAAGATTATATGTCGGTGAGAACTTGTGATTCCATGTGGCGAAGACGTTGCCCTTGTGGTGTGCCATTCCGTCGATGGTCACGTTCACCATCTTGTCGTGGGTGGTGTCGAAGAGATTGGCGTCGGTGTCAAGATAACTGTATCCCGCTCCCAACGAGAGGTTGTCGGTGGTGTATCTCAATGTAACGTCGGCTCCAAAGGTCTTCGCATCGTCCATATTCATATATCGGCGCACCTTACTGAGCATCTCGCCATATTGCTCGCGATATACATCGGGAGCTTCCGAATTCGGAATGGTGACGAGGGTTATCATGTCGCCCAACTTGTTGTAATATCCTGTTGCTGAGACATTCCAGTGTCCGATGGTATATTCCGCATTTAGCGAGAAGTAGTTGGATGTCTGCGGTTTCAGGTTGGGATTACCGAGAAAGAGTATCATGCCGTTCATGTCGCGGGCATATTGGTAGTTCAGCTCCTTCAGCGTAGGGGTCTTGAAACCTTGGCTCCACGATGCCCTTATTCGCAAGTCGTTGACCTTCAGCATTGCCGAGAGCTTTGGGGTCAGTCGCCAACCGAAACACTCGTTGCGGTTGAGACGCAATCCTGCCGTGATGTGCAACAGTTTTATGATTTGTAACTCGTCCTGCAGGTATATTGCCTCAGTATTGTCGCTTGCCTTCTGTCCCTTGATGCTTGCCGGTGCTTCGAGATAGTCGTATCGCGCCTCAAGTCCGGCACTGAGCTTGTTGGTGTTGGTGAGCGCGAACACTCCCTTCACGTTGAGCATCGTGCGCTCCTGATTGCTCATCAGCAGTTTCTGACCTGCGAAATATGGATAGTCAAGAACAAAATTGCCCTTTTCGTCGAATCCCTCGGCAAGGGTTGTTGTGGTGAAGGCATGGTAATAGGCATGCTTGTTCCAACTGACATCTGCCGTCACAAGGTCGCCCCTGCCCGTTGTCCACTTCATGCCTGCCGTTGCCGATGCATTCTTATATTTCAAGTCGTAGTTATACACATCGTATTTAGGATATTTACCGCTCTCGCGGTATATGCCTTTCTGATACCATGAGCCTTCGGCATACAGCTCCATAGCCTTCGTGGGATTCCACGCGAGTCGCTCGGCTATCTGCCAGTTGGTGAACTCATTGGCAGTCTTGCTCTTGGAGTCAGTGACTGGTGCCGCTGACGACGGGGTGTATTCCGTGGCGGTGTTTTGCCAACCGTCGTTGTGCTGCAACTGGAAGTTGGTGTATGAACTTATCTTGCCCCATCTCAGTGCCACACCATTATGCTGGCGCACGTCGTTGTGGGTGCCGTATCTGGTCTTGTTCTCCACCATCAGTCCTTCGTCATGCTTTCTCGTGATGATGTTTATCACTCCTGCAATAGCATCACTGCCGTAAAGTGCCGACGAGGCTCCCTTGACAATCTCAATGCGGTCGATATTGTTGGGGTCGATAAGTCCGAGGTCGTTCTGTCCTCCCACGTCGCCATGCAATCGCTTGCCGTCAATAAGAATGAGGATATACGTATTGCCGAGACCGTTCATCTGCATCTGCGAACCCATGTCTCCCTGTTCGAAGTCAAACGACGACGACAGTTGCGACAGGATATCCTCGATGGAACGTCCTGCGAAATTCTTCAATGCCTGACGGCTGATAACCTCCGTCTGTACGGGCGCATCTTTCAGAAGGTGCTGCGTACCAGTACCTGTCACCACTACCTCCTGCAATTTCTCCTTGCTCTCGATAGTTTGTTGCGCCAAAGCAAGCGGGCACGAACCGGCAAGAGCCAGTAAGCCCACAATAACTCTGTTATTCATACCAATAAAAAAATAAATGTTGATTTCGCCTACCCTTATTCCTGAGGGCGCGATGCCAAATCTTGGCGTATGCCGAGGTTATAGCATTTGAGGCAGGTCTTCTGGCTCTCCCCAGTCTGTCATACCTTCCCGCACCGTTGGTGCAGTGGCGTTATACTGACAGGCCTTTTCTTCGGGGGATTACAGCTGCAGGAACAGCTCCGGTTTTTCACTCGGATTCCCTTACGTCGGACGGCATCTGCCGCCGATTGCCTTCATTTTTCGGGTGCAAAGGTAGCACTTTATTCTGAAACCACCAAATAAATTGGAAGTTTTTTAGCTCCTACTATACAAATAGGGATTGATTCTCCTGACTTCCCCAATACAAATGGGTGTAACTTGCAATAACATTGCCTTGCCTTATTACAGGCGAGTCAACCACATTGCCACGGGCATCATATACAACGGCAGCCGACTGCGGCATTGGCTCTAAAAACTGAGTATAATGGAATTCATGTCCGCGCCATTCCTTGCAGTCAATCACAACACGGCGATAGCCCAACGACAATTTGCAGTCAGCCTTTCTCGCAGTAATCTTATAAGGAAGCACACCGCACATCTCCACCTCACCATCATCAGACAGAATACTCTCGCAGAGATACATCATACCCCCACATTCGGCGATAATACGTCCTCCCCTCTCAGCATATTCACGTATAGACCTCCTGCATCTCTCCGCCCTATGCAATTCGTCGAGATGCTTCTCTGGATATCCTCCAGGAAGATAAAGCAAATCCGTATCTAAAGGAATCTCCCTATCCTCCTCCGGATCAAAAAACTCCACTGTCCCCCGACTCCTCAACATATCAATATGCTCCTGATAAACAAAAGAGAAAGCCTCCCCATTCCGCGCAACAAGAATCCTCTCCCCCAAAAAACCTACACCCCCTACATCACCTACACCCCCTACAAAACCTACCTCTCCCCAAAAAACAATCCCCCTCCAATCAACACTCTCCTCAATCATATCAGCCAGCTCCCCAGCATCGGTCTTCCTACTGAAATCCAATCCCAAATACCTCTCCCCATTCATTGCCTCCTTCCTTCTCGGAATAAACCCGAAGCACTCTAATCCCACTTCCGCGCAAGCCTCGAGAAGCAATTTCTTATGCCTCTCCGATCCCACCTTATTATATATAACTCCCATAACCTTCACATCCCCGCAGAAATTCTTGAATCCATAAAGCAATGGGGCAATGGAATATCCCGTATGACTCGCGTCCACCACCAACACCACGGGCAGACCAAGCGTCATGGCGATGTCTGCCGGACTGCCCTTCTTCCTTTCATATCCGTCATACATACCCATCATCCCCTCAACAACAGTGATGTCAGCATCTGAAGAGTAACGGCGATAAAGCTCCCTGACATGCTCATGCGAAGCCATGAACAGGTCGAGATTCACCGACGGTCTGCCACATACCGCTCCGTGAAACATAGTGTCGATATAATCCGGTCCGCACTTGAACGGCTGCACATTATATCCCTTTCTCGTCAACAGTGCCATCAGTCCTACGGCTACCGTTGTCTTGCCTGCTCCCGATGTGGGAGCCGCTATCATAAATCCTTTTTTCATATCCAACTGATTAACGTTTTTGCAAAGGTACGTCTTTTCATTGAAATCCGAAAGAAATTCAAATTCTTTAACTCATTCGCTCATTTTTTGTAGAAACTTTCCGCTTTTGTGCAAGATATTAAAATAAAAGTCGTAACTTTGCAGCCGAATGAAAAAGATTAGGAACATAATGTTTGTGGGAACGGGCAGCGATGTGGGCAAAAGCGTCATAGCTGCCGCATTCTGCCGAATATTCAGGCAGGACGGCTATCAGCCGGCTCCCTTCAAGGCACAGAACATGGCCCTCAACTCATATGCCACGCCCGAAGGACTGGAGATCGGAAGGGCACAGGCGGCACAGGCTGAGGCGGCTATGATTCCGTGTCATGTGGATATGAACCCCATCCTGCTCAAACCGCAGTCGGACCATACGTCGCAGGTGGTGCTCAACGGCAAACCCATTGGCAACCGCGACGCTTACAACTACTTCCGCGGCGAGGGCAAAGACTGGCTCAGACGTGAGGCTTGCGAGGCTTTCGACCGACTGGCTTCACGATTTTCGCCTATCGTCATGGAGGGGGCGGGAAGTATCTCCGAGTTGAACCTGCGCGACAGGGACATTGTGAATATGCCTATGGCCCGGCATGCTGATGCCGACGTAATCCTCGTGGGCGACATCGACCGCGGCGGTGTGTTCGCAAGTCTATATGGCAGCATTATGCTCCAGACTCCCGAAGACCGCCAGCGCATCAAGGGCATCATTGTCAACAAGTTCCGCGGCGACCTGCGCCTGTTTGAGGACGGACGCAGGATGATTGAGGAGCTATGCCAGGTGCCTGTGCTCGGTGTCGTGCCTTATCTTGAGGATATCGGCGTGGAAGATGAGGACAGTGTGGTGCTCGACAAGAAACAGCGTTCAGCCAAGGAGGGGAAAACCAATGTAGCCATCGTCAAACTTCGTCATCTGAGCAATTTCACCGATTTCAACGCCATCGAGCAAGACCGCCGTCTCAACGTGTATTACACCACCGAAAAGGAGCAGTTGCTAAGGGCTGACATCATCATACTTCCCGGATGCAAGGCTACAATCGACGACCTGCGCCACCTGCAGGAGGAAGGAGTGGCGGACACCATCCGCGAAGCCCACAGACAAGGGAAAACCGTATTCGGTATCTGCGGCGGCTATCAGATGCTCGGTATGAGCATCGATGACCCTCGACAGACCGAAGGCGACACCATCCACATCGAAGGCATCGGACTGCTGCCCATGCGCACAGTGATGGGCGAGAAGAAAACGACATGCCAAACGGAGTTCACACTTGCCACAGGAAGTGAAATAATGCGAGGCTATGAAATCCATCAAGGCATCTCAACCCCAATAGATAAAACCACATACAAACCCCTGACTATCAAAGCCGACGGTACCCCCGAAGGCTGCATAGCCGACAGTCACTGTATGGGCACCTATCTCCATGGCTGTCTTGACAATTCCGCCTTCGTAGATTTCCTTCTCGGCAGCAAGGACACCTCCTCTTTCGACTTCGCCGAATACAAGGAACAACACTACAACCGCCTTGCCGACCACATCAGAAAGCATGTTGACATTGCGAAGGTCTATGACATCCTAAGTCGCCAATGAACTTTAATTCTTTAATCTTTTAATTCTTTAATTTCATCGCAGATGATTACCGGTCACGGAGACGATATACACGGATATGAGGGCGTTAGGATGAATTTCAGTTCTAACATCTATGCCCATGCCGACATCACACCGCTCGTGGAACAGTTGAGGAGTGAGATGATGAAGATATGCAATTATCCTGAGCCTGAGGCACTGACGCTTGAGGCAAAGATAGCTGGGGAAGAGGGGGTTGACGCTGAATGTGTCATTGTTACCAACGGAGCCACGGATGGCATTTATCTCGCTGCGGAGGCTTGCCGCAATCTTGGGATTTCGCATCATCATATCATACAACCTACATTCGCGGAATATGAGGATGCCTGCCGCAATGCGGGACTGCTAATCCAAGCTGATGCCGACGAGGACACGGATGCCGTATGGATATGCAATCCAAATAATCCTACGGGCGAATGTATTGACACTGAGGGCATGCTTATGCTTGCGAAGGAATACGGCACTCTCATTATTGACCAGTCATACGAGAACATCACGCTCTGCCGGATGATGACCGCCAGGGAAGCTGTTGATGCGGGCAATATCATTCAGATTCATTCGATGACAAAGACATGCGCCATCCCCGGCCTTCGTCTCGGATATATCGTAACCTCCCACCGCTATGCCAAGGCCATAAGGAAGTGCCTGCATCCGTGGAGCGTGAATGCCCTCGCCATATCCGCAGGTCATTACATCCTCGACAATGATTTCAAGGCAGTTAGGGATATAGATGAATATCTCTCGGAAGCACAGAGGCTTCGAAATGAACTTGATGCGATAGAAGGAGTCTCGGTAATGCCTACTGACACCAACTTCATGCTCTGCGAACTGTCTGTTGGCACAGCCGCCGAACTGAAAGACTGGCTCGCCAAGAATCACGGCATACTCATCCGTGACGCCTCCAACTTCCGCACGCTCACTGCCCGCCACTTCCGCATAGCTGCCCAAAGCAAAGAAGAAAACATCACCCTCATAAATGCAATAAGACAATGGACATCAATTTAATTCCTAACTTCTCACTAATCATCGGTTGGCTCCTCGACCGCATGTTTGGCGACCCCGCTCGCCTTCCCCATCCCGTGGTGCTATTCGGCAAGATGATTGCCCACGGCGAAAGGCGGCTCAACCGCGGGAAAGGGCGTGTATTCAAGGGGGCAATGCTTGCCATAACGCTTATATCGGTTGTGGTATTGGCGACATGGGCATTGGTGCTAATAGCTGATCACATTAATATATATATAGGTATGACAGTGCGTGCGATATTGGTGTTCTATTGTCTTGCCGGCACCACACTCATCCGCGAAGTTCGGCAGGTGTTCTATGCCATCGACCGCTCGCTCGACGAAGGCAGGCGACAGGTGGCGCGCATCGTAGGTCGCGACACGTCTGAACTCACCGACGAGGAAGTGCGCAAGGCAGCACTCGAAACACTCGCCGAGAACCTCAGCGACGGAGTGATAGCCCCGCTCTTCTGGTTTGCCGTCGGCGGAGTTCCGGCGATGATGGGCTATAAGATGGTGAACACCCTCGACTCGATGATAGCCTATCATTCCCCCCGCTATTTGAAATTCGGCAAGGTGGCGGCACGCATTGACGACATAGCCAATTACATCCCCGCCCGTCTCACTGCCCTACTTATGCTGATAGCCGCCAAACGCCTATTCATCATCCGCTTCGTGATGAAATACGGTCCATGTCATGCCAGTCCCAACAGCGGATGGCCCGAAGCCGCCCTCGCCGGCATCCTCGGTTGCCGCTTCGGCGGTCCCCACAAGTATTTCGGCGAGACATTCGACAAGCCCTACATAGGCGACAAAGACAAACCGCTGACAAGGCAAGACATGGAAATAGCGGTGCGCATCAACCGCATTGCCGAGGCGATAGCCGTCATATTGGTCATCCTTATAGGATAACTACACAAACGTATAGCCCTTCAGGACTGCTGAGCATAAATACAACGGGAGATGCTTCTGAATAGAACCTTATATGTCGATAAAAATTAAAAAATATTTGCTCATTTGAGAAAAAAATCAGTAATTATATGAAAACAACCATTTTAAAAGAAAGATTGCAGAGTGCGCTTATCGGCATTCTGTTTATAGCCGTGTTCCTGCCCTTCGGGCTTAACCATTTCGGATGGATGAGATGGGTTTTGCTCGGAGGGTTAGGTGTTATCATTGCCTTCAGCGTGCTCGTCAGCGAGTATGTGGTGGAGAAGGTGTTCCGTATGCCCAACGACATCTCCCGTGGCAGCCAGTATATCATCAGGCGCAACATCCGCTTCGAGTCCATCAATATATTGCTTGGCACTACGCTGATGTGCCTTTTCCTTGATGCCTTCGCCAATAATGAGGTGGTTGACAACCATTTCGGTTGGCAGACGCTTGGCTCAGTGATTGCCATCGACTGCTTCACCACCATCGTGATTCACGTGTATTGGCGAAGCGTGTATAAAAAGCGCTATCTCATCCGGCAACTCGAAGAGGCACAACTGCTCAACGGTATGTTGCAGGAGAGACAGCGCAAGGAAATCCGGCAGCAATCGCAACAGCAATCTGAAGTCACTGCCGACAACGATGACATAATTACTATTAGTGGCGCCACCAAGGAGTCGCTCGACGTGCGGCCGTCGCAGGTGGTTTATGCCACATCTGAAGGTAATTATGTTCGCGTGCATTATTATAATAATGACAGCATAGAGAGCATGTCGATACGCACAAGCATGAAGAATGTGTCGGTATTGCTTTGCCGTCATTCGTATTTCATGCAGTGCCACCGCGCCTTTATCGTCAACCTGCGCCATGTGGAGAAGGTGGAGAGCCGCAACAGTGGCATCGCGCTCATCATGCAGGACTGCTCCGACACCGTTCTCGTGTCGAAGCAATACACTGCCGAGGTGAAGGAGAGGATCAAGAATCCCACAAGTGACATTAGGAGTTAACTCCTTAAGACCTTTACATTCGCTTGATTGCCGCTTCGCCCGCACTCTTGCCCTTATACTTGCTCTTGGTGGCGTTGAAGGCATAGCGCACTGAGATAGAGACGCGGTGGAAACTGTAGTTGCCGCGTCCTTGTCCGAAGACATCACCCTGGAGCAGCGAGTAGTTGCCGAGGTCGAGGATGGCGTCCTGCTTTGCCGTATTGAATATGTCGCAGAATGAGAGGCGCACCACTAATGACCTGTCCTTGAGGAATGACTTCTGCACTGCGGCAGTGAGATTCCAGTATGCCTGCAGCAGGCGCACGTTGCGGTAGTGGGCCTTGCTGTAGAACTGCGAGTTGAGTTCCAGCTGCCATTCGTGCTTCAGGCGGAAGGCGTTGTCGCTGTTGAATATCAGCATCGGCTTGTCGTATGTCACATGGCGCTTGCCCGTAGCCTCGCGCGGGTCGTCGAGATTAAACGAGAGCCACTGCTTCTGCACGCCCACGGTGTTGCTCGTGGTCCATACTCCGATGGTCGGAGATGCGTTGACGAAAGCGCAGAACACGTCTATCGGGCGGTCGAAGTTCACCATGCCTATCATGACCACTCCATTGTCGTTGTAGGGCGTTGTCCAGTCATAGATGGCATCCGTGATATGCAGGTAGTTGACATTGAAGGCGAGCCAACTCCATCGTCCCGAGAGGTCGAGGGTATGGCGTATCTCGTTCTTAAGCAGTGGATTACCTGTCTGAAGGGTGTATTTGCTCCCGTAATCAATCTCGCTGCGTAGCTGGTGGTAAGACGGTCGGGTGGTCTTTATGCCATAGCTCAGCTGCATCTGCACTGCTCCCAGTCGGGTGCCGAATGAGAGCGACGGGAAGAAGTCGTCGTGGTTTCTCTTCACCGAGCGCGAGGCATCGCTAAGGTCGTCGAAGTCGAAAGCCACATGCTCGTATCTCATTCCCAGAGTCAACATTCCCGCCTTGGGAATCATCAAGCCGTATTCGAAGAAAGCCGCATAGTTCTGCTCATTTACCTTTGACATCCTGTCGAAGATGTTGTCCACACCGCTGATGCGATAGTCGTTGTCGCGACACACCGTAGTGAGTTCGCCTCCCAAAGTCAGTTTTCCTGTCCACAGGGGATGATCGGCAATGAGACGGGCCGCAAAGAGATGGCTCTTGTTCTCGGTCATCGACTCAACGGTGCGATTTTCCAATACGGTCTGTTCATTGATATGATCGTTGTTCTTGTCGCATTGCGAGTAATAATCCACATTCGCGTCTATTCCCCATTTACCTATCTTTCCATTGTAATAAGCATTTACAAGTAAGGTGTTGGGATTCTTGTAGTTGATATCGCTCACCGACTTCAGATTGTCCACCTTCACGTAGTTGCGTATGATATCCTCTTCCATCGAAAAACCATAATAGTTCTTCAGCCATGTGCCCTTTTCCACCTTCACTCCCACGAAATTGTCATCGTCCAATTGCCAGTTTATGCCTGCGTTGAAGTGCATACGCGAGAACTTCTGGTCGGCTTGGGTATATCCTATCTGGGCATGCGTGAAGCCTTTCCCGTATGTTGTCTGTTCGAGCAACGACCTGTAGCCGTCGAGATAATCATTCTGGAATGTCACACCGCCAAAGACGTCGAGTCCCTCATGACGATAGTTAAGATTGAGGGTTGAGGCGAGATTGTTGTTGCCCGACTTCATTGCCTGCTCGTCGCTCAGGTCAAAGCGTCCGCTGAGTCCCTCGCCCTGCTGCCGGCGGGTCTTTATCTTCACCACGGCATTCACCGAGGCGTCGTAAGCCGCTCCTGGACTGTTTATCACCTCCACCTCACGTATGTCGTGACTTCTCAGACGTTTCAGTTCCTCCATGTCCTGCACCTTCCTGCCGTTGATATAATAGATAGGTGTGCCCTTGCCTGTCACCTGGAGCTGTCCGCCCATGCGCATCATTCCTGGCACACGTGCGAGCATGTCGTCCACCGATCCGGCCGACTCCAACGGCGAGCCGACGATGCGTGTCACCATCGCCCCGTTTTTCATCTTTGTCCTTGGCGCGGTTGATTTCACCACAAACTCCTTCAGGTTGAGAGAGTAATCCACCGAGTCCTTCTTCTCAGTCTGGGCGCTTGCCGTAGCCACGCCCAACATTGCGGCAAGAGCCGCTGCACATAATTCTAATGTCATCATATCTGTTGAATTAAAAAAAAATCCGCTGCAAAGTTACGGCGGATATTTGGATTGTGCAATAGTGTGGGATATACGGACGATGGAATGGGATATATCGCCTTCCATTCGTCACATATCCCTACCTTTTGTCCCAAATGCTTGCAAATGTGGGATAAAAGGTGTATCTTTGCATCCGATTTTAAAACAGGCCGATCATGAAAGAAATACTGAAACAACCGAAGAATATCCGCATCGTGCGCGAGAATCTATATGCGGGAGTGTTTGTCATCCTGCTGCTGTGGCTTACCCTGCCGTTCAACGTCGAGAGCATCCACGAGGGGCGACCCCTGTTCTTCCTCGCCCAGGGTGTCATCACCTTCGTGGTGGGCATCCTCACTGGCACGTTCTGCGCCTACGTCCTGCACCTGCCCTTAGACCCGACACTGCCGCTGAACACCGTCCACCGCAACAGTCTCGTGATGTATCTCGTCAACATTCCCGTGCTTGCCTTCGTGCTCACCGTCTTCGGCGGGTTCTTCTTCTGCGACAATCCCATCGAGCCGTGGTGGCACGGCGGTGAGATCCACCTGACCTACTTTTCGGAATACATCTACTACGTCTCCTCCACATGTATATTCCTTTATATCGGAACCTACGTGCGCAACCGCAACTGGCACCTGCGCCATCAGCTCGAGGAGGTGAGGACAATCAACGCCCTGCTTGAGGAACGGCAGAAAACCATCGCCGAACAAGCCGACACAGAGCCGGAGCAGGCGGAAGAAGGCGACGGAAGCACCGAAGACCTGTGCCGGCTGACGGGCACCACCGCCAATGCCGTATTCGAGATCAAGCCTTCCAGTATAATATATGTGGAATCCATGGCCAACTATGCCGACATCTGCTATATGGAAAGCGACAACCCGTGCCACAAGACCATGCGCATCACACTCAAGCAGATCAAGGAAAGCATCGGCGACCTGCCCTTCATGGTGCAGTGCCACCGTGCTTTCATTGTCAACCTCAACTTCGTGATTTCGGTGTCCGACCGCAATTCGGGCTATCAGCTCCAGCTCTTCGGCACCGACAAGCCCATACCCGTCTCGCGCAACAACACGTCGGCGGTGAAGGAGAAACTGAAGACATTATAAAGACTGCAGCTTCTTCCACTTCCGTTTTCCCGTGACCTTGATGACACCCTGCTTTTCGAGTCTTTGCAGGATCATCATGGCACTCTTCTCCGTCTTGTAGCCCGGCAGGAAGTCTTCCAGCGTGAATTCCTCGGGTGTCTTGGATAATAATTATGGAACGAGTGTGACAACAGTAGTAATGAAAGACAGACAATAGTAGTAATGAAAGACAAGAGTTATTGTAAGAGTGAGACCCTAATATAGGTTATTTGGCTCGATTATGTTTGCAGAATGTGCGATTTTCCACTAAATATATCATAAAACCGAGTAAAAAGTATGTAAAAACGGGCCATATTATTCACTAAAATAGGGGTAGTGAGAGCTATGTTTGGGCATTTTTCAGAGTATCTGTCAGCCTTCCCTCTTTCCAAATACCTGCATTTCAGTATATTATAATTTAGGCTGACACTGACAGATGTTTTTCAACTTTTTATTTTTTGTAAATTGTTATTTGATTTAAAGAATTATCCATTAGATTATGTAGCTAAACGCAAGTTTTTCTCCCTTTTTCTTTGTCCTTTCGATTTTTATTTGTAATTTTGCAGAATAAAGCGGCATAGGATGGCAATATGCCACGATGGCATCCCCTTGAGAGTATTATCAACAAGTCGGAAGCAGTGAAGAAGGCAAAGAAAGAGAAGGGCGACAACATGACCGCCAAGGAGAAAAAGGAACTCTCAGCCGAGGAGAAGGAATCCAAGTCGAAACGCAAGGAGATACAGCAGAAACTCATCAAGTTTGCCACTCGCATACCAGTGTTCATGTATCTCACCGACTTTCGCGAATATACCCTCTACGATGTCATTCACCAACTCGAACCTGAGTTGTTCCGCAAGGTTACAGGCCTTACTCTTCCCGACTTCGACCTGCTTGTGTCGCTTGGAGTGTTCAACCGCGAACTGATGAACGACGCGGTGTATAAGTTCAAGCGTTATGAGGATGCGTCGCTCGTATATACAGGCATAAACACCCATGAAGGCGAGAATGTCGGTGGATTCGACACTGTCATTTCAGAAGAGACATTTATGAATCAGATTCCTTTGGTTGACCTTTCTTCCTCTTCGTCATTGTCTGATGTGAGTCATGACAGCATTGACGACACCGAAGAATCTTCTCAAGAGGGTGAAGAGGCGGAACCATGGTTGTCATACAAGGTGGGAGACAGTGTGACGCACAAGTCATTTGGCGATGGCGTCATCTCAGCTCTCGAAGGCAAGTATATATGGATTAAGTTTGCCACAAACGAAAAGAAATTCCTTTTCCCGCAATGCTTTGAAAAGGGATTCTTCAGTGTATAAGGCGGTTGATATCACATTTCGTTAATACCCTCCCTTTAGCCAAATGCGATAGAGAGGGTCAACGAATGTCAGCACTCCCTTGTCGTTGTCAAGTATATCGCGCCTTACAACCGATGGCTTTCAGCATCTCGATTTGGCTTTGGGAAAGATTCTCCATATACAAAAAGTTACCCAAAGGTAATTTACCTTAAGGTAACTTTTATGTATTATTAACGTTAAATTTCTTAGTATGTAACTATTCAGCAGCCCTCACAAGCAAACCCATTAATGCTTAGAGTGTAAGG
>SAMEA3663208__coassemble_92_pt1 | contig 55528 bp, 48 predicted proteins | sample SAMEA3663208__metabat2_low_PE_010 | metagenome-assembled genome bin SAMEA3663208 (sample SAMEA3663208) | pig gut metagenome | biome: pig gut; feature: pig-associated habitat; material: faeces | place: China | collected 2013
CTCCAAGAGAGAGGGGAGATAGTTACATTTCAAGGGTGGTATGGCTTATGGGAATAATATAAAGGATGAATAGATAGAATTAATAATATAAAAAATAATAGAATTAAATAATAATAATTAGAACATTATGGAAACAACAAAAGAAAACAATGCTCAAAACATTTCATCTCCCCTCTCTCTTGGAGAGGGGCCGGGGGTGAGGCTTTCTGACATCAAGAAAGTCTTCCGCACGGACGATGTGGAGACCTGGGCTTTACAGAACGTGAGCCTCGAAGTGAAAGAAGGTGAGTTTGTGGCTATTATGGGTCCTTCGGGATGCGGCAAGTCAACACTGCTCAACATCCTCGGACTTATCGACAACCCCACGGAGGGCACATACATGCTCAACGGCACCGATGTGAGCCGTATGCAGGAGAACGAGCGCACCGAATTGCGCAAGGGCACTATTGGTTTCGTGTTTCAGAGTTTCAACCTCATCGAGGAACTGAATGTCGTGGAGAACATCGAACTACCGTTGCTCTATATGGGTATCTCGCGCAGTGAACGTCGCCGACGTGTGCAGGAGATTATGGAGCGCGTAGGCATTGCACATCGCGCGAAGCATTTCCCCTGCCAACTCTCGGGCGGTCAGCAGCAACGTGTGGCAATAGCCCGGGCCGTAATCCCCTCGCCAAAGATTATCCTTGCCGACGAGCCTACCGGCAACCTCGACTCACGCAACGGACGTGAGGTAATGGACCTGCTTGCCGAACTGCACCGAGAGGGCACAACAATCATCATGGTGACCCACTCGCAGCACGACGCCAACTATGCAGACCGCATAGTCAACCTCTTCGACGGAGAGGTGGTGTCGCAGGTGGAGATGTAATAAATTGCATTTTTATATGAAAATGCTATTTCCCCAAATGTACGTTTGAAAAGAACGCCCTGAAAGGGCAACGAGCGCATAGCCCAGGGCAGAGCAAAGCGGCACCCTGGGTTTGTATGCAGTGGAAGCGGGAACGCCCTGAAAGGGCAAAAGCGCAATTACATCAGCGAATAACGCTTTTGCCCTTTCAGGGCGATTTAACGCGACCACATCCCCCCAGGGTGTTACCCTGGGCTAAGTGCTTTTGGGCTTTCAGCCCGTTTGCTCAATCATACAAGATGCAATTATTTCTCGAAAAATGAAAAAAAAAATCTCTTTCAATGCAATGTTTTTATATTGATTTGCGTATATATAGATAGAAAGAAAAGAAAAAATGGCAGATACAGAGACACACCTCATAGAGGGACTGAGGCAACGAAGTCCCAAGGCACAGCAAGAGACCCTTGAACTCTACGGCAGAAATGTCTGGGGGCAGGTGGTGAGAATCGTGTCATGCACTGAGGATGCGGAGGAAGTCTATCAGGATGTCTTTGTAAAAGCCTTTAATAATATTAATATGTATGACGGGGAGAAATCCTCGTTTAAGACCTGGCTCCTGAGAATAGCCTACAATGAGTCGGTATCCTTCCTTCGCCACTCGAAGACGAAGACAATCAGTCTCGATGACTACGGAAACGACACCGACAACATCTCAGAGGAAGAAGTGGAAAGAATCATAGGCAGACCCGACAACGAGAGCATCCAGACACTGCGCTCTGCCATTCACCAACTGACACCGGAGGAACAGACCCTCATCACCATGTTCTATTATGACAACCTCAGTATCAACGAAATATCATTCGTCACTGAGTCAAACCCCTCGACTATCGGTTCAAAGCTAAGCCGTACAAGAAAGAAACTCTGCACAATAATTAAAAAAATACAATCATGAAAGAGAATGACAACATAAGGAATTGCCTCCGCGAGGCGATACGACAAGAGGAAACCGCACGCCCCACAATGCCAGCAGACCTCAACGCAAGACTGATGCGGCGTATGGAGCAAGAGACGGTAAGGAAGCAGGGAGGAAAACGTCTCCGCAAGCTCTGGCCATGGATTGCCGCCGCTTGTGTGGCTGCCTTCATCGTCGTATATACCGCACCACCGGAGACGGATGTGAAGGAGTGCCCTCGTATGACTAAGATGACAAAGGCAGAGACTCCCCATAGGCGCACCTCAGACATTTCCGACATTTCCGACATAGCAGACATGACTGATATTCCTGCCATGGCAAAGCCTGAAAAGGAAATAAAAGCCACACAGATAGCGCACAAAGTCCTGAAAACAAATCGCCATACGACACCAGAAAAGAAAGAAAAGTCAGAGGCGAAGGAACTGGAAACGCTTACGGCGGAATGTCAGCAGGAAGTCCTTACTGCGGAATGTCAGCAGGACAAGGAATGTGACCTTGCCATGGCAGAGAAACCAACGGAGGACCCAAAGCCGAGAACCATTTCAGAGAGCGACCTCCCGATAACACGACCGGAGAACCTCAAATATACAAAAGAGGAGATAGCACTCATGAAACGTCAGGCAGCCGAGGCATACATCAAATGGATGGAACTCGAACTCGAAATAGCGAAATATAACATTGAACAAACAGCAAATATAAAATAGAATAATCATGAAAAAGATTTTTATACTAATAGTCATTGCCCTTGCCGCAATACCGGCAACAGTGGGCGCACAGTCATCGTCAAAACAAAAGACGCAAAAAAAGCCAGTCAACGTAATCAAAATACTGGATGAAATCATCATCAATTATGCCACTGAGAACGGAGAAAGCTATGAGAAGATAAAGAACCCCAACACCAATACCATAGAGTCGTTCGAGCGTATCGTCAACTTCTCTCTCCCCAACACGCACAGTAACATCCTAAAGCTCGCAGGGCAGGCATTCCAAGAAGACGAGGAGCTAAGCTACCGACTGTCGCACATGGTACCACGCAGTGGGGATTTGGTTAATCTGAAGGTGATAACGGACAACGGAAACAAACGTAAAGCCCTACGCATCAGGGCGAACAGTTTGCAGGAGATGTGGCTCATGTGCTGCAAGAATGTCGAGAACCCGCAGTTCCGCGACGCTTACGCCATCGTATGGGAAAAAAGGAAAGACATAATCTCGGGAAAGATATTCATAATCACCTCCCTGCGTCCCGACCTCTTCGAGAATGCGATGGAGACAGCAGGCAGCAGTACTTTCAAGATAGAGGGACGAGTGGATGAAAACATCAAGGACTCCCTGTACAATATCTATATTGCAGACACTTACGAGGAATTGAACAACGTGGCTGATGATGATTATGTGGCATGTGTGCCTGTCATAAACAAGAGATTCTCGTATAGCGTGGAGTTGGACAAGCCAAAGGTGGGTCGCCTGCGCTGCATCTTCCCCGACGGCTCGCTCTGTTCGGCATGGATTGACCTCGACTTCGTGCCCAATGAGACGTATAAGATCACCGTTCATAATGGATATTTCGATGGGGACAATGACTACGAGCAACGTGTAGGGCGATTCTCTGGAAAGAGCCTGATAACAAATCTAGGCGTTGTGGCAGAACCAGACTCATGTGCCCCGGTTGCCTCAAGTGCCTCTGAACAGATTCACTTCTCAGCGTTAGATGCTGCAAATAAATGGAAAAACAACCTTGACTATGTAAAGAAAGCAACCTTTGAATCAGAACTGCAGAAGATCACCAATAAAATAGAAATAATAAAGGAAAAATATAAAAGAATACCACAACTCATGAATATCATCAACGGTACAAAATCGCGAAAAACATCGTGGAAAAATGCCGATGACACATTCAAGAGTATAAAGGAATGGAATGTACAGATAGACAAGGATATAGAAGGACTTATAAGCACCATGAACAGCTGGCAGTGTCCACCTGAGGCTATTCTGATATTACATTCGAGAGTGGTGAAAGAGTTTCTGAATCCCCAGACCCTGTTTTTCAACGAATTGTGCGCTAATTACGGTTCCTTATCCAAAGCGGCACAAAACTGCCAGAAGTATATCAACTCGCTCTCCGAGAAACACATCAAATGCGGGGAAACATATATCATGCATCATATTGGAATGGAGTGAAAGGTGAAAAGTGAAGAATGAAGAATTGCTGCGCATAAGAACCATCGGCGCAGCAATTCAACTTTCAACCTTCAATTTTCAATCTAATAATTTGGTAATATCAAATAATATTCGTAACTTTGTCGCAAAATATGCGACGATATTTGATGAATAACGTCGCAAACGGGTCAAAAAGAGCTGATATATGTATATACACGAAAGAGACAATTGGCCACATTTCAGATGGGAGCCTTCTGTTGTGGCAGAGTTGCTTGAGACGGTTGTTCGCAAGCAAGGTATGCTATATGGACGACTGTCTGCCTTGGGATTTGACAATAAACTCAAGGCTATGGCGGAAAACCTCACTTATGATGTCGTTTATTCCTCAGAAATAGAAGGCATACGGCTAAATGTGGATGAGGTGCGCTCGTCCATTGCACGAAGGCTTGGCATTGAGAATGTGAAGTTCACGTCGCCTTCTCATTATGTCGATTCCGTGGTGGCAGTCATGCTCGATGTGGTGGAGCATTATGAGGATGATTTGACCAAGGAGAGGCTCTGTGCATGGCAAGCGTCGTTCTTTCCGTCGGGATATAGCGATGGCACACCGATTGAGGTTGGCAGATACCGCACCAATGAGGAGCATATCGTGTCGGGGATGTTCGGACGTGAGCGCATACATTACATTGCCCCATCGCCCGAACGTATCGACAAGGAAATGAACGATTTCCTGACGTGGTTTAATGCCCGCCACACCGACAGTTCCATCATCTGTTCAGCAATTGCCCATCTATGGTTTGTCAGCATCCACCCGTTTGAGGACGGCAACGGACGTTTGGCCCGCGTTATCTCTGACATCATACTTGCAAGATCCGAGAAAACGGACTTCCGTTTCTATAACATCTCGTCGCAGATAAACAAGCACAAAAAGCGTTATTATGAGTTGCTCGAAAAGACACAATCGGGCGACGGCGATATAACGGAGTGGATAGTATGGTATGCCGAGATGCTATCTTCGGCTCTCGACGATGCGGAGGCTGTTGTAAGCACTGTGCTCAACAAGAGCCTTTTCTGGCAGAGGGCATCGGCAATTCCTATGACTGAGCGACAGACAAACATGCTCAATCTCTTTCTCGACGGCTATGAGGCAAAGATAACTTCAAAGACATGGGCAACATTGGCGAAGTGTTCCAAGGACACTGCCCTCCGTGACATTCAAGACCTTGTGGGCAAGAATGTCCTGCAAGCCGATCTGCCCGATGCCAAGCGTCCAAGCTATTCCATTGTTTTCGACCCTCGCGACATTACTTCCCTATTCACAGATGTCAAGATTGTGAATGAGAACCAAGCCTATTATCTCACAGCCCTATTCAAGGGCAAGACAAAGGTGCGTGAGCGCATTCTCCCCCATGATGCCGAGAGATTCAACAGAGGCGACCTGACATTGCAGAATCTAATAGGAAAGTATTGCTCATATCTTAATATGTAGCACTCCATGAAATTGTTTCAATTTGGTATGAATATGTATTATGTCAGACAATTATCAGACAATATATTTGCATGAATAAAAGAATTATCGTAACTTTGCCGCCAAAATATAAAACAATTTAATTTATGAAGAAAATACTATTGACTATCGTGGCACTGCTCTGTATCATATGCAGTGAGGCAAAGGACAAGGAGGTCGTTTGGGAGAAACCTACGACTGAGTATGGAAACGTGTATGGAGATGGCTTTTTCAATATTGCCATTGACGTTAATTGCGTGGAACTGAAGGAGACTGAGACCACGGTGAGCGTCACTGTCAGCTTGCGCAGTGACTATGACGCTTTTAAGTTCAAGTTTTCAAGCGGTGCATACTTGCTTGCCGACGGCAAGAAATATTCCCTTGTGTCTGCCGACGGCATAGAACTTGACAAATCAGTCAAGACCAATGCCGACAACAAGCGCGACATCTTATTCCATTTCCAACCGCTGCCTCTCAATACCAAGGTGTTCGACTTCATAGAGGGTGATGACAACAAGGCATTTAAGATATGCGGCATACGTCCTATAGAAGAACGCCACAAGATGCTCATCCCCTCATATTGGCGCAATGAAACCACAGGCAACTGGGACATCGCCTTCCACGGCGACTATGCCATATATGACTGCAAGATATGGGACATGAAGGCTGAGGTGAACGAGAAATCGGGAGAAGCCGACATCACCATGAGCGACGGAAACAAGACGTTGAATGTTAAGGTTGGGAAAAACCGCAAGGGTTTCCGCACTATCTCCATCAACGGCAAAAAGGCTCTCTATTCGATGATTACCGACCGTTTCCTCCCTGACTATCCCACCAAGGACACAAGGACGGACTTTGTGGATACTGACTACGAGACGGATACAGTCACTGTCGTTGGATGGCTGAAGGACATGCCGGAAGAATACCGAAAGGACAAGAGTTTCAAATTTATTTTCGACGACCTTTTCACTGATGAGCCAATATCACTCCATGCCGACTTGGATTCCCTCGGACGGTTTTCCATCAAAATTCCGATTATCAACACTACAGGGGTCATGTGCGAATCGGAAACAGGCTTCTTCCTCACCATGCTCGAACCTGCGAAGACCTACTTCTTGCTTTATGACTTCAAGGAAGGAAGACAGATGTTCATGGGCGAAGACGTAAGGCTGCAGAACGAACTGTTGAAATATCCTCTTGACTGGAATGTAGCCTTTATGGGAAAGGATGGTGATTTCGAGAAATATATAGCCAAGGCTGACAGTCTCGTCAAAGCTCAGTATAAGTATATCGACGAACTGTGCTCTCAGCATCCCACCCTATCCACACGCTTCAACATATATAGCAAGGGTAACGCCACATGGGAGCAGGCAAGAGAAATCAGTCTGTCCCGCTTCCATAAACAAGGATACAAACTGCCCGACGTAGCACGAAGGTATGCATACGAAAACTTCTGGAAAAGGCTGCCGAAACCCTACACGTTGTATCACGACATTAACCTGTTCTTGTCCAACTATATAGAAGACCTATGTCAAAATCAGATCTTATTCTTTGATATCTATGACCATATCGACGAGATAGCCACCACCAAGGAGGAATCGGAAAGGCTGTGGGCAATGAAAAAGACCTCTGACGATGTGATGAAGAAGATTGAAGCCACGTCTGACGAAAAGGAAAAGAAACGTATCTTAGAAGAGTATAAGTCGGAAAACGCCGAGAATATGAAGTGGGTCGAGCAACTATATGACACTCCCCGTAGAAAGCAAGTGGAGAAAAAGTATTTTTTCCTTAATCAACTTGACAATTATATGAAATGTCTTGACTCTCTCGGAACTGACGAAACCATGAAGTGTATATGGGCTTCAAGGGTTGCGCGCATGGAATTTAAGAGGGATTACAATGCTTTGTCGCCCGATATAATGGATACATTGAAGACGTTCATCAATATTCCTGACGTGTACAACGCCCTTGTGAAAAAGAACGACTATCTAATTGCCCTCACCAACCGCCAGTTGGACATGAGCGTGATAAAGACAGGCGATGATGTAGCCGGTATGACCGAGGGCGAGAAGATACTGAAAAAGCTGCTTGAGCCATACAAGGGCAAGATAGTGCTAATCGACTTTTGGGGCACGTGGTGCGGTTCTTGCAAGGCGACCCTTGCCCATTCGCAGGAATTGTACGAACGACTGTCAAAGCATGACATCCAGTATGTGTATTTTGCCAACAACAGTCCCAAGGATTCATGGGAGAATGTCATCAAGGAATATAACGTGACAGGCTCCAATGTAGCTCACTTCAATCTGCCCGAAGAGCAGCAATCGGCTATTGAGCGTTATCTGAAAGTCAACAACTTCCCCACCTACAAACTCGTTGCGCCCCAAGGCAATGTCCTCGACATGAAGGTTGACGCCCGCAATCTCAAGGCATTGGAGGAAGTGGTAAAGATGTTGATAAATGAAGAGTGAATTCTGAAGATTACTCTCGAGCACTGGTTTTTCACGGATGAATTGTCACTTCCAAAACTTGAATATATTAGAAAATCAAATTAGAATAAAAAATGGTTACATCTGTTTATATATTAGGTTCTGAACCATTTGAGGAATGGAGGAACAGAAACGGCAACGCCACAAGCATTGTCTTGAAGGGTGAAGTGTCTGCAAATTTGTTTTGTCAGTTTGCTTCCGAATTTGACTATACAAAGTATGAGCATATATCATTAGAAGGATTAAGATTACTTGATTTTGTGCATGAAAACGGTATAACCTGGCCTCTTGAAGATTATCTTACATTCGACATCTATCACAACGCTATCAAACTATCAGAATTATCTAAACTTTATCTTAATTTAGAGAAAAGCAAAGATTTCGTTGTTATAGATGGATGCATCTTCACTTCAGACAGAAAAACCCTCATACATATTCCTGAAACGAAGTCGATAGACATACCTGAATTTGTTGAACACATAGGGAATGCTGCTTGCAGTGGTTATGAGGATATGAAGGAGATAAAACTCTGTGAAGGATTGAAAACTATCGGGAAATGGGCGTTTGTTGGAGCAGGCATTGCTAGTTTGAATATGCCTGACTCTGTTGTCTCGATAGGCGAGAATGCCTTCTTGATGGCTGAACTGGAAAGAGTTCGCCTTTCCAATTCTTTGGAAGTAATACCCGAAGGCTGCTTCAACTTATGTTTTTTGGAAGAATTCTCTATACCTTTTAGTGTAAGGACAATCGGAAACCGCTCATACAGGGCATTGTGGATTAATGACATTATCATACCCGAAGGCGTCGAACGGATAGGCTATAATGTTTTCCAAGACTTAGACAGTATATCCCTGCCTTCGACTTTAGTGGAAATTGCACCGGATTTCTATTATGAGGAATGTGTAGATACCCCTGATTATCCCCCTTATATCACAGTTCATCCCGACAACAAGACTTTTGTGTCAATAGATGGCAGCTTATATTTTAGGGAATCAGGCAAATTGGCTATTGACAGTGAATATCATGGTAAAAGATATGAATAATACCAATTCCCGATAATGTATATATTGCTCATACATTGTTAGTATGTAACCCTACCCTGATTCCGATATGCACCCGATGTGAATCCTATGTGAAGTCGTTCCATTATCGGCTTCACATCGAATTCATATCGAATTCATATCGAATTCACATCGAATTCACTATTGAGGAACAATAGGGTGAGAGACTTCTGACGGCGGTGCGTCAGAGGAGGATGAGACGTTGTGTGGAGCATTTCCATTTGGAGCCTGTCAGCCGCTTGTGAATGCAGGCGACGGCTATGAGATTGGGGTCTGAGATGTTCATCTCATAATCAATTCCCGGTCGGCAGTATATGTCCTCCATCTCCATGAATGTGCCCACTGTGCCGTCGTCAAAACGGTGCCTAAGGAAAATCTTTATCACACGGAGTGCATCTCCCGTCTGCCATTCTTTGGTATTTATTGGCACAAACAATATGCCGCCCTCCCTGACTTCAGGATGAAGTTCGGGAAGCGAACCGAAGGAAAGGAAATAATCAGCGGGAATCCATCTGCCCGTCTCTATTGTATTCGCTGTCATAGCCACAGGGTCGAGCAGCAGGTTATGATATAGAAACCTGTGATAGGGACGCTTGGTTCCCTCGGCATCCTCGAAACACTCTTGGATGGCCTTACTCACCAAACGATAGGCAGCCACGATATTCTTCATGCCACTGCGCTGTCTTAATTGTTTTTCGCTCTTGCGGTCCCTGTAGCTCGACGGCATTTCCTGTATCACCTGCTTGCCGTTGACCACTCTAAAGACCATACCGCCGATATGTCCTCGCTTTAATCCATCGCCTGTACTTTTTACCATATTACATTCTATTATTTAATAATCATGATTAACGGTGCAAATATACACATAATTGCAGACATAAGCAAGAATTTAACGGTATTTATAGAAAAAATATATCAGAACATTAAATTCAACTAAAATTGTAGTTAAAGAGTGTAAATCCCTTTGTGGATATAAGAGAATAGACTACTTTTGTACCATCGAACTAAAAAGATAGTTGAATTTAAAATGTAAATAACATGAACAGGTTGACAGAAAAAGAAGAGGAAGTGATGGAGATGATATGGGCAATAGGTCCATGCGCTCCAAAGGATGTGGTGGCAAGATATGACGAACCGAAGCCACACGTAAACACCATTGCCACGATGTTCCAATCGTTGGAGCGAAAAGGGTATCTGAGCCACGAGGCAAAAGGGCGCGGATATATCTACTATGCCTTGGAGGACAAGGAGAAATACGGGCGCAACAAGATGAAGTCGTTTGTGGGCAGATTCTTCGGCAACTCCTACATGAAGGTGGTGTCGGCATTCGTGGAAGACGAAAAAGTGACAGAGGACGAACTGATCGGATTGCTCAGGCAACTGAAGGAGAAATGACTCAATGTTTGGGAGTTCAGGAGTTCAGGAGTTCAGGAGTTAAGCCAAATGTTTTTGCGCTGATACTCGATGCTCAGAACTAATGGCTTAACTCCTTAACTCCCAGCGACCGAAGGGAGCGATAACTCCTTAACTTCTAATATATATTACTTTTAAAAAATTTTACGATATGGCACTGTTTGTTATATATGTAATTAGGTGGGCAATATGTCTCACGCTGCTCTACTCCATCTTCCGCTTGATGTTGAGCCGCGAGACACTGCATAGCTTCAACCGCCTTGTGGTGCTGTCCATCATGGCATTGTCGATGCTTCTGCCGATATGCCAGATGGAGTTATTCGGGGGCAACAGGATTGCCAATGGCGTAAACAGATTTGAGACTGTCATTGCCGACAGCGTGGATAATGCACGCATATCTCCCGTCTCGACAGTTGACCACAATACGCCTTTGTACATTAGGGGTGCAGGCGTCTCGCCAGCCAATGTTAGGGAAGAAGGCTTCTCGCCTGCCAAAATCGCACAAGGCACTCCCGCCCCCACAAACTACTGGTGGATAAGGATTATAGTATTCATATATGTCGGAGGTCTGCTTGTATGCTGGCTTCGCTATATGGTTGCATTTGCTTCATTGTTGCTATTGATATTACGTGGCAAACGTATGAGCAGCCCCGACATTCCCTCCAACATCCATGTAATAGCTTGCCGTGGCATCAAGTCACCATGCAGTTGGATGCACTGGATAATAGTCAATCCCGAAGACATCAACGAGACGATGCGCCCTGTGCTTATCCACGAGATGGCACACGTGAGGCTTTGCCATTCGTGGGACATGATGTTCTGCGAACTGACATCACGCATGCTGTGGTTTCTGCCATTCGCATGGATGCTTCGTCGCGACATGAAGGCGATACACGAATATCAGGCAGACAGATACGTATTGCGCTCTGGCATTGACGACGAGAGTTATCAGATGTTGCTCATACACAAGGCAGTAGGTCGCCAACTCTCGCCTGTGGCATGCTGTTTCAACCAGTCGGCGGTGAAGAAACGCCTTGTGATGATGTGCCGTCGTCCGTCGAGACGCATTGCCATGCTCAAGGCAGTATATCTCCTGCCCTTAATACTGTTCGCCCTCATAGCCTTTGCCAAACCGACGATAGTGAAGGATGTTGACAACGTGATAAAAAATGAGGACAAGAAGGCTCCACTGCTTAACTTCTATGCAACGTATTCACCTATTGATGAGAAAATCGAAGATGACATACCCCAAGAAGAGCCATTGCCCGAGCAACCTGCTGATGAGCCTAATAATGCTATAGACAGTGTCAAGGTTATTAAGGCGTCAAAGATGACTCTCGACTTCATAGGCTCTAACGACTCATTGTCGATTGAAAATCATTATAGGCCAATTGCCGACACTATTATCAGCAGAGATTGGCAAGCCGAAAAACTCTCTGAAGGCGTATATATCAGTTCTATGATGGGAACATTCTGGGTATCGGGAATGGACGTTAATTACAAACCTGTTTTCAAGAATCACCTCGATATGGACAAGATAAAGCGAGTGGCTCCACACATGCCAATATATAGAATTCAAGCGCAAGAGCGAGACGGAGAATTTTTCAGAATAATACTGAATCTTGAGAGTGCCATTGACGATACTAAGAACACTGCAAAACTTCCAAGAAAGTATCGCGCTAAGTTAGCTCCGATGACTATTAATGAGTATTACGAAATGAGGCATCCGCTTTGGATTGAGAAACATAAGGACTACACTCTCGTCACCTTATTCCGATATGTCGGTTTAGATTGTTATAGGGTGGATGTCAACGTTGATAACTTTAAGATTATAGACATGAATACAAAAGACACTTACAAGTGCCGAGGCATATATGGCAGCAATGAGAAACACATTGCCTACGATTTGATGAACCACCAACATACCATCTTGCCCGTGGAACTTGTCTTCCCGCCACTTGAGGATGGTGTGAAGAAACTGGCAATTGACACTAACATTGACAATATTCCAATGACTCACATAGTGTCGCTTAAGGATGTTTTGCATAAGTCACCCAAAATAATAAGATAATACTATGATAAGACCAAGAACATGTATCACTATGGTCATAGCTACAACCGCTTTGTTAATTAGCTGTGCCACAAATGGTTTACCTGCGTATGACGAGCGTCCATACAATCACCCTATAACTCTCGTAAAGGCAGCAAGTCCTGACTATGTAATCAACGACTATGAGTCATTTGCCTTATACGAAGCACCCCTGCTTGTTGACGAATCTGACCTTGGAAATGTACGTATGGGGGATTGTTATGCAAGACTATATCGCACCAAGGATGCGACTTATATCTCATTGGATTATTACACACCTGAAAACAAATGGTTTTACTGTTTCAATTCAGGAAAAAGAATCATTGACGAGGAAACTGGCGATGAGTATTGGATTAGGAATGTAGAGAATTTGCCATTCGACACTTGCTGCTTCATACTTGGAGCAAAAGGGAGATACGTTCGATTCATACTTGAATATCCACCACTTCCCAAACGAGTGAAGAAGATTAGCTTCTTTACTCCAGGGGGGCCATCAAGAGATACGTTCGATGGTAGTGCCACTCGCTATGGCCCGTTCGAAGTTGAGAAGATGCGCAAAAAGCGCACCCCAGGTTCAAGCATCAAGCCAAGAATAATTGAATAAGAAAACATAACACCAAATATTTTTATGAAGAAAATACTATTGACTATTATTGCACTACTCTCTATCGTGGGCAGTCAGGCAAAGGGCAAGGATGTTGTTTGGGAGAAAACGCACTCATTAGACAACATTTCTGGAGTATATCTTACGGTAAACAAGATGGAGTTTAAGTCCGACGAGACCGTAATGCACATCGGGGCGAGTTATCTACCCAAGTACTGGATTAAGTTTGTGAAGGAATCGGTACTGAAGGATCAGGATGGCAAGGAATATGCCATCATCAGCGGAGAGCCGACATGCGAGGGCGAGTCGAGAATGGAGATTGACTCATTGTTCTGGATGCCGGAGAGTGGAGAGGCAAATCTTGCGCTCCATTTCCAGCCGCTGCCGAAGGACACCAAGCGAGTGGATTTCATCGATGGAGATAAAGAGGGAATGCTCAGTATATGGAATATCTGTAGTGCGGAAAAACCCACTCCGCTTCCAGAGGAATGGCGCAATCTGAATTATACCGCCAACGAGACTCTCCCCAATGCCAAGGTCGGCAAGGGCATTGCAACGCTAAAGGTGAGAATGATAGACTGCAGACCCGAGATGAACAGCAGGCTCGGAATCCAGCATTTGAAGTTGCAAATCAATGGAATGCCCGACAAGGAAATTAAGTTTGACGACAATGGCTATATCGAGGTGCAGTTGCCCACTGCCCTTGTATGCCCCATAGCATTGGGATCAAGAGGAATTATAGACACCTACTGTATCATTGCCCCTGGCGAGACGGTGGAATGTCTTATAAACCCTTATGCCCAAGATGGAGAAAAGTGTATCTTCAAGGGATATATGGCTCGCACCAATACCGAATATGCCAAGGAATGGGAGAAAATCGACAATGAGAAATTCGCAAGCAAGGAGTTCTTCTCGGCGTTGCAAAAATGTTCCACTCCCGATGAGCGTTTCAAAGTTCTGACCGAAGAATTCAATAAGGCAAAGGAAGAAATCAACAAGCGCAACGACATCTGCGATGCCACGAAGGCACTTCTGAGAATGGACGTTGAAGGCAAGTATCTAAGATGGATTAAGAACTATGCCAGGGAATACGTCGTTCTAATTATAAACATGGGAAACGAAAAAGCACCAAAGTCATGGGATGACTATATGGCCAAAATGGAGAAATACAAGGATGACCTCAATAATATAGATTATTATCCCAGAAAGGAAGAGGATTTTGAAGTGTTTTCCGCTCCCTACGCCCCATGCAGCCAGACTTATTGGGATCAATACCCTCTCGTTTCCTATTCGCTTTCCGATAAATCAAACTTCAACCTCAACATCCTTGACAATATTTACGGTACAAAACTCATTCTTGAGAATAAAAGCGACGAATGGGAATACTACACCACAGGTATCACCGACCCAGGTTGTCTTGCCTTGGTAGAGGAATATCGTCAGGAGATGAAACGTAAGAAGGAACAACTCGACTTGTCGCAAAATGTGTATTTCCACAAGCTTGACAGCATTGCTCCCGAGAAATTCATCGACACCATCCTTGAGAAATACAAGGGCAAGACGGTGTTGGTGGATGTATGGGCAACATGGTGTGGTCCTTGCAGGCAAGGGCATATAGAGTTGGCTCCGCTGAAGGAGGAGTTCAAGGACAAGGACATCGCATGGGTATATATCTCTGCACCATCATCACATGTAAGCCAATGGCAGCAGATGATAATCGACATCCCCGGCGACCACTATTTCATCAATAAGGAGCAGTATGACTATATCATGGACAAGCTCTATGAATCCGACGGCATACCGACCTACGCCATCTACAACGCCAATGGCACTATGACATTCAAGAACATAGGTTTCCCAGGGCGTGACAAGATAAGGACGGAATTGGAGAAAGCTATGAAATAATTTGGAAATATCGATTTTTATTTGTAATTTTGCAGAAACAATTATTGACGATGATGAAAGAATTACAATTTTTATTATACAATATGCCTGAAGGTGACGGAAAGGTGCAAGTGGTGATCAAAGGCGAAACTCTATGGTGTACCCAAAAAGCCATGGCACAGCTATTTGGTGTAGGTGTACCTGCCATCAGTAAGCATCTGAACCATATTTTTGAGGAAGGCGAATTGGAGGCAAACACGACTGTTTCCAAAATGGAAATTGTCGTAAGCAGAGGCTTTCGAGGAGAAGTGAAGGAATACGTTGACTTCTATAATCTCGACGCAATAATTGCCGTAGGCTATCGCGTGAACAGTCTTAAAGCCACACGTTTCCGTCAATGGGCGACAAAGGTTTTACATGAATATATACAAAAAGGATTTGCAATGGACGACGAGCGGTTGAAGCAAGGCAAAACCGCCTTTGGCAAAGACTACTTCCGCGAGTTGTTGGAGAGAGTGCGCTCCATACGTGCGAGTGAGCGACGTATATGGCAACAGATAACCGACATCTATGCAGAATGTTCAATTGACTACGACCGTAATTCACCCACAACACGCGAATTCTTTCAGATGGTTCAAAATCGGTTCCACTATGCCATAACAGGAAAGACCGCTCCAGAGATTATCTATACCACTGCCGACCACACCAAGGAGCACATGGGACTACAGACCTGGAAAAACTCTCCTGACGGGCGCATTCTGCTTTCTGACACGAAAGTGGCCAAAAACTATTTACAGGAAAAGGAGATCCGACAACTTGAACGTGCTGTAACTGGCTATTTTGACTATATCGAAGACCTCATAGAAAGAGAAAATGCCTTCACCATGGAACAGTTTGCCGCCAGTGTGAACGAGTTCCTCACGTTCCGCCGTTATGCTTTGTTGCCTGACAAGGGACAAATAAGCAGAGAGGACGCTGACCGCAAAGCAGAAGAAGAATACCGCCTTTTCAACCCCACTCAAAAGATAGATTCCGACTTTGATAAACACATAAGGGGGTTATTTGACTAATTATCCAAAACACCAAATACTTTTATGAAGAAGATATTATTGACACTAATGGGCTTATTATGCCTTGCCATAGGCGTGCAGGCCCAGAAGAAGGAGAAGAAGCAACAGCTTTACATACGCATGAACGTTGTGGATTATCTCACTCGTGAGGCAGTGGATTCCGTGAGATGCTCACTGCTCAGGAGCGACAGTACGGAGGTGAAAAGCGAGATGGTGAAGAAAGAGCGATGGGGCACAACTTGTCAAATACGCATCGACTCTGTGGGCAGCTATCTTATTAAGTACGAGGCTCCTGAATATCAGGTGAGATATATCCCCTTTGAACTAAAACGGTTTCACAAATTCGAGATTCACCGCAAGCTAAAGGATGTTGCTCTCAAGCGAAAGCCCAAGAAGCGCGAGGTGGTGCTCGACGAGGTGGTTGTGACGGCATCGAAGGTGAAGTTCTATATGGACGGAGACACGCTGACGTATAATGCCGACGCATTCGAACTGCCTGAAGGCTCCATGCTCAACGCACTGATTAAGAAACTCCCAGGAGTGGAGTTAAAGAAGGGCGGCGAGATAACCGTCAACGGAAAGCGCGTTGACGTGATGATGCTCAACGGCAAGGACTTCTTCAATTCCGACCGCGAACTGATACTCGACAACCTGCCCTCGTATATGGTGAAGAAGGTGCAGTCGTATGATCGTGTGCCCGATAAATACAAGAACACGTCGATGGCAGAGCATGTGGAAAAGGAGTCGGTGCTCAACATCAATCTTAAACGTGAATACGCCAAGAGTTGGGTGTCGAATGTGGAGGTGGGAGCAGGAAGTGACAGCCGTAGGCTCGGCAGACTGTTCGGTATGCGCTTCACCGACAAGTCGCGCCTGTCCATCTTCGGCAACACCAACAACCTCAACGACGACCGCAAGCCGGGTGAACAGGGCGACTGGACACCGCTGCAACAGTCGAAGGGGCTCATGACCCTGTATGACCTCGGCATTGAGGGCAGTTATCAGCATGAAAAAGACGGCAATAGAGTGGATTACAACGGTTCGGGAAGACTGAAATACACTGACAGCGAAAACGACAGTCACAGCGTCAGCGAGAGTTTCCTTGAATCAGGCAACACCTTTGGCAGAAGCGTGAGCAGTTCGTTTGGCAAGAACCTTGAACTGTCGCTCAACAACAGACTTTACCTATTGTCGGAAAGGAATGTCTTGGGACTGAAACACATTAACGTGAACATTTACAATAGCATGAGATATGGGGACATAAGGAATGGAGGGCACAGTGCAAATGCCACATTCCTTGAGGACATCGGTGAGAAATTTGGCGACAACTGGACGGACAGCATCCTCAATCCCAATGCAGGCGCACTGCTGCGCAAATATGCCATAACGCGCAACCTCACACAGGCAAAAAACGACGGTCACACATTGTTGTCCAATACATGGGCATCAATATGGGCTGCTCCGAAATATAACGACAGAGTTGGCATTAACATTGACTTAATGCATGATTATAATGAAGACAAATCCGACGACTTCGACCATTACCTGCTTGAATATCCACAAAAGGGCAGTGGACAGGACGACCGCCGCAACAGATACGATGCCAGTAAATCGAATACCCAGACGTATTACGTCGAAGGATTATTGGGCTACAGGTTGGGCAAGAACAGAAACCATGAAATAAAAGGTGGAATGAAGTATCAACATAGCAGAGTGAAAAACGACCGCTCACTCTATCTGCTGAATAACCTGAAAGACTTCGACGGGGAGCTTGGCACACTGCCGTCGATGGAGCTAATGGAAGAGGCAATGGACAGGGACAACAGCAAATGGATGAACAAAAAAAATGACATTCTCACTCCGCAAATCCAATACCAGTATGACAAATGGTCAGAAGGTGGAACATTGTTTTTTATAAACGCAAGCTTCGGCTACTCAAATAATAGTAACCGCCTGCATTACATCTGCAACCAAACAGACACCACATTGACAGACAACAAGTGGGCTTGGGAAACAACCCTGTCCTGTATGTTGCAAAACTATCAGAAAGGCGTGAATTTCAGGTTTACATACCAATCAAACTATACGAATGCCCCACTCTACCAGAAAGTGCAGGTTATCGACAGCAGCAATCCTCTATATACAGCATTCGGAAATCCCGACCTCAAGGACACGCGTACTCATTCTATTCAAACGTCATACGCCAACAGATGGGGCAAAACCTTGTTTAACACAAATATGTACATGTCGATAACACAGAATGCCATCGCCATGGGAACCGTGTATGACCGCATCACGGGCAAGACCACGGCAAAGCCGGAGAACGTGAACGGCAACTGGAACTTGAACTTCAACTCGGAGGTTGACTTCCCCCTGGTGAAGAGCGACAAATGGCGACTGAAGGTGAAGCCGTCGTATAATTATATTCATAATGTTGACCTCAACGGCTCTAAGGATAGCTATACCGCGGAGATTGTAAAGGCAACGCGCTCGGTGGTGAACACTCATAACATCGGAAACGGACTAAGACTTACTTGGCGGGCATCCGACAAGATGGAGACAAGCCTGAAGGGCGACATCACCTATCGCCACTCAACAGGCAACCGCGAGAACTTCGCCACCATCAATGTCACCGACTTCAACTACGGCTTTGCCACTCAGATAGAACTGCCATGGAACATTCAACTCGCCACCGACCTGACGATGTATCAGCGACGAGGCTACTCGTCATCTGACATGAACACCGACGAACTCCTGTGGAATGCCCGCCTGACAAAGCGATTCTTCAAGGGCAATATCCTCTTGCAGTTTGATGCCCTGGACATCCTCGGCCAACTGAGCAACGCCCGCCATTACGTGAATGCCCAGGGCATGACCCAAACCTTCTACAACGTCATTCCCCGCTATTGCATGATGAGGCTCACATGGAGATTCAACAAGAAGGCTAATAAATGAAGAGTGAAGAATGAAGAATGAAGAGTGAAGAATGCTTTTCTATGCATCAAAGAATGTCATTCCGTCATCGAGTGTAGGACGAGCAAGACCTGGATACTCGCAGCAGAAGTCATTCTGGAGACGGGAGATGTAGCGGGCAGCTTCCCACTTGGCCATGGGCAGGTCGTGCATAAGATAGTTGCCGCAAGTGGCTGCCGTTGTGCCAGGCACTTCTCCCTCGAAATCCCTGACGAAGGTGAACGCCTCAATCATGAGGTCGCGAATCTGCTCGCAGGGATAGCTGCCCTTAACAATAAGGTAATTGCCTGTGAGACATCCCATAGGTCCCCAATAGATGATGTTCTGCTTCCACTCGTCGTTGTTGCGGAGAAATGTCGCAACGAGATGCTCGATGGTGTGAATGGCAGCACAATTGACTGCCGGCTCATGGTTAGGAGCCGTCATACGTATGTCGTATGTAGTGATTTTATAGTCACCTAACGTGTCCTGGCGTGAGATATAAATGCCAGGTTTTAGATCTGAATGATCAACTTGAAAACTTGGTATTACTTCCATATAAATATTATAAAATTATTAATGATTATGCAAAGGTAACAAAAAAAATGCGATGAATTAAAGAATTTAGCAAAACTTTTTTCTAATTTACTTGTTTTAACGGATTATTATTATTAATTTTGCACCCAATAATTCAAATATTACTAAATTTTTAAAACATTATGAATACTCGTATTAAATTGACATCGACGATGTCTCGTGTCTGTATGCTAATGCTTGTGACTGTCTTCTCGATGAAGGCTACGGCGCAGGATATACAAATTCACTATGACTTCGGTCGCCATCTTTATTCTTCGGAACAGAGCGACCGCCAGAAGCTCACCATCACCTACGAGGCTTTCAAGGCCGACAAGTTGGGTTCGTGGTATTATTTCGTGGATGTAGATGTACGCAATCAGGGTGCCAGCGGTGCTTACACCGAGATTAGCCGTGAGTTTAACCTCGGCAGCCAGTCACCCTTTGCCGCCCATGTGGAATATGACGGAGGACTGAATCTCTACGGCAGTTATCAGAATGCCGTGCTTATAGGACCGGCATACAACGGACATTCGGCAGACTTCTCGAAGACCTGGAGCGTGCAATTGATGTACAAGCAATTCATAAAGAGCGGCGAGAAGAAAGCCTTGTCGGGAGTGCAGTTGACTGGCGTATGGGGCATAACATTCGGCAACGCCAAGTGGACATTCTCCGGTTTCGCCGATTTCTGGACAGGATATATCCCCGAGTGGGACGCTGACGGACAGAAGAAAGGACTGGTGATATTGACCGAGCCGCAGCTGTGGTACAACATCAACAAGAGTATCTCGGTAGGAACAGAATGGGAAATATCCAACAACTTCATCTACCGAACAGGAAACTCGGACAAGAGCTTCTACTTCAACCCTACCCTCGCAGTGAAATTTAACCTATAAACACAGCTATGAACTTTCTCGAAGAAAAAATCAAAGAAGACGGTATCATCAAGGAAGGCAATATCCTGAAGGTGGATAACTTCCTGAACCATCAGATTGACGTGGACATAATACGTCAGATTGCATACGAAATCAAGCGCCGCTTCCGTGGCAAGACAGTGAACAAGATTCTTACCATAGAGTCGAGCGGCATAGCCATTGCCACATTGTTGGGCGACCTGTATGACGTGCCGGTGGTGTTCGCCAAGAAGGGCGAGACAGCCAACAGCACCGACGACAAATACGTGTCACATGCATATTCATTCACCCATAAGCGCCATAACAATGTGTTTGTGTCGCGCCCATATCTCACCGACAAGGACAAGGTGCTCATCGTGGATGATTTCCTTGCCGACGGACAGGCATCGATGGCGCTCATCGACATCGTCAAGCAGGCAGGAGGCGAGGTTGTAGGCATAGGCATTGCCATTGAAAAAGGACAGCAGCAGGGAGGACGCATTCTGCGCGAGGCCGGCTATCATCTCGAATCAATAGCCATACTCGAGTCAATGGATTATGAAACCCAGGAAATAAAATTCAGACAATGAGCAGCATATACGAACTTGACGGAAAAGTGCCCGTGAGAGAGGCATTGCCGTTTGGCTTTCAGCACATCCTTGCGATGTTCGTAGCCAACATCACGCCAATTATCATTCTGGCAGGAGTGGTGGGAATAGACAAGGGCATCAGCGCGTCGCTGATTCAGAACTGCATGATTATAGCCGGAATAGGAACACTCGTGCAGTTATATCCGATATGGAAGATAGGCTCACGACTTCCTATTGTTATGGGAATATCGTTCACGTTCTTGTCGCTTGCCATCGTTATTGCCTCAACCCAAGGCATGGGAACACTTATGGGGGCAGTGGTTATCGGCGGTTTGGTGGAAGGATGCTTAGGTCTGTTTCCCAATCAATGGACGAAGCTTATCCCCCATATCGTTGCCGCTACGGTGGTAGCCGCCATAGGTTTCTCGCTTTTGCCCATAGGTGCCAACAGTTTTGCCGGAGGTCAGGGAGCGGCAGACTTCGGCAGTGCCGACAACTGGATTGTAGGTTCTGTGACGATGATCGTATGCCTTATTGTACTGGTGTTCGGTCCCAAGAAACTGCGTTCGCTGTCAATACTCATTGGACTGATTGTAGGCTATATTCTCGCATTGTGCATGGGGATGGTGAGCTTTGAGGGTATCGGTGACAAGCCTATTGTCGCCTTGCCTTCATTCATGCCTTTCTCACTTGAGTTCCATCTCGATGCGATAATCGCCGTCATCTGCGTGTTCTTTGTATCGGCCACTGAGACTATTGGCGACACGTCTGCCCTTTGTTCAGGTGCTCTCGGCAGAAATGTCAGCAAGAAGGAGATGGGGGCATCCGTGGCTTGCGACGGATTCGTAAGTTCTATATCCGGACTGTTCGGTTGCACTCCCATCACGTCATTCTCACAGAACGTGGGACTTGCCGCCATCTCCAAGGTAGTCAACCGCTTTACCATTGCCACTGGTGCGGCTATATTGATTTTGTGCGGTCTGTTTCCTCCTATAGGAGCCATCCTTGCCACCATACCGCAGTGTGTTCTCGGCGGTTGCACCATAATGATGTTCGGAAGCATTATATTCGCCAGTTTCGGAATGATGGCACGATGCGGTTTCTCGCAGCGCAACATGATTATCGCAAGCCTTTCGCTGAGCATCGGTCTTGGATTTACGTCAGCCCCCGACATGTTCAAGATATTCCCCGACATAGTCAACACGGTGTTTGCGCAAAACTGCGTGGCAGTGGTGTTCCTGTGTGCAGTGATTCTGAACCTTGTCCTGCCCAAGGATACCAACAACGAGAAAAACGCCTAAATATTATGAAGAGGTTTTTCGCTTTCTTGGCATTTGCTTTTCTAACTATCACACTATGGGGTCAGGATGCTAAATGGACAAAGATGAATCCATATATGCAGATGACAATAAACCATTTAAATAAGAATAATCATGTGAGACGCAGCAAGGCTATTGGTGAAACAATAGCCTTGCCGCCGACGGCATTGTTGGTGAAGATTGCCGAGGGTGCTGACGTGGATGCTCTCTTGTCACGGTATGCGGCAAAAAGACTGACCCGTCATGATGACTTGATGATGATAGCCATATCACCTGATTCCATTGCTCCACTATCCTTGTCGGACGGTATTGTAAGAATGGAGATGTTGCCGATGGGCGATGTTCAGAACGACAAATCGCGCCTGACAACAGGAGTTGACTTGGTGCATGGAGCATCAGGCGAACTGCCCCAAGCCTTCACCGGAAAGGGAGTCGTGGCAGGTATTGTTGACGTGGGTTTCGACTTCGGGCACATCACATTCAAGGACAAGGAAGGCAGGTCGCGCATCAGGAAATTCTGGGATCTTGGCAAGGTTTCCGAGAAGTCAGACGACGAAAAGTCTGAATGGGAATGTTGGGGAACCATCTACAATTCCACTGAGGAAGTGGAAGCGGCAAAACACTCCTCAGACGCTGAGGTGCAAAACCACGGCTCCCACGTGTTGGGAACAATGGCAGGCAGGGGAACTCCCGATGGCAAGTGGAGAGGAATGGCCCACGAAGCGGATATTATAGGGGCGATGTCTCCTTTGGGTGCAAGGATATTTGAATATGACGGCGATGACGAACTGTTGAAAGACATATATGAAACCTCCAATTTTGATGTTCTCGCCATGGACTTCATTTTTTCGCAGGCAAAGGCGGAGAACAAGCCATGTGTCATCAATTACAGCATCACCAGCTCAGAGGCAGATGCATGGCTATACTCAGGATTGCTTTTCGAGGATTATCTAAATAAAATAACAGGTCCGGGATACATATTGGTTTGTAGTGCGGGAAACAGCGGTAACAACAAATACGTCTTGGCTGGAAAACAGTCGGCAGCCCCCATGCGCCTTCGCCTGTCTCACGGTACAAGAAATCCTTTCTTCTATTTTAAGCCTGAAAATCCCGATAATCTTCCAGAATTCAAGATTTCCTTTTTGGCAGACACCCTGACGGTGGATATGAAAGAAACGGGTGCACTGTACCAAAAGAAGATAAACTATCCCAACACCCTTGACTCTGTGACCGTTTATATCGAACCGAGCCATTTTACAAAAGATGGTGAGGAATGCCTGGGGTTTGCCTTTATGCTGGATATGACGGAAATCTTCAAGAGAATACAAGACAAGGAACTCAGTGCTTCTCAACTGCATGTGGCTTTTGAAGGAGGAGGCAGCGGAATGTTTATGACAAGCATAACATCGTCGGTGACTATACATAGCCAGGACGAAGGCGACAAGTCAGTCTTGCCTGAACCATATACACATAATTTAGGTGTTCCCGGTTCATTCGACTGCACTGTCACTGTAGGCGCAACTATAAGGACAGACTTGTCGGGAAACTCCAGCGGAGGGTATGATGAAATCAAAGAAGGAAAGATTGCCTCATTCTCTTCAAGAGGACCGACATGGGACGGTAGAACCAAGCCTGATATCGCAGCATCTGGTTGGAACGTCATTTCCGCCCAAAACAGATATGTGAACAATAACGACAAGCCATACGACACGACAGAGGTAGGTGGGGAGACATACGAGTGGGTAATCAACGGTGGAACATCCATGGCATCTCCTTGTGTGGCAGGCATAATCGCACTGTGGCTTGAAGCCGATCCAACGCTTTCGCCAGAGGATGTGAAAAATGTGTTTGCCAAGACAGCCACACATATTGACGAGACAATGGAATATCCTAACAATTCTTATGGTTATGGTGAGATTAATGCCTATGCAGGATTGTTGGAAATCCTTGGACTTAATGCCTCTGTGCCGTCTATCTCGTCATCACAGCCAAGAGACGTGAAATTCCGTGTAAATGGAAAGATTATAGACATTACCATTGAAGGACATGACAACAGCAGATATACCGTTAAAGTTTACTCCACTGACGGAAAGGTAATAAGGGCAGAAAAGTCAAATGCCAATCACTCGACTATAGACATGAGCGAAGCTCCAAGTGGTGTTTATGCCATTCAGGTTAATACATCAAACTGTAACACTACCGGCTCGACTCTTGTAAGATTGTAGTTTGGGGAGTTTAATTTGGGAGTTTAATTTGGGAGTTAAAGGAGTTAAAGGAGTTAAAGACGATAGTATTTTCACTTCGTAATGGAGTTCTAATAGTCTAAGCATATGTCTTTAACTCCCTTAACTTCCCCTCTGGGAGGAAAGTTGAGAAGATTATTTCTTGTCCGACTCCTTGAATGTGGATTTATAGCGCTTGTTGAGTCCGTTGATGACATCCTGAGTAATATCAAAACGCTTTGAGGCAAGCAAGATGTTGTCTCCGGCCTTTGACAGAATCATGTCATACTTCTTTGACTTGTTGTAATCACGCAGGAAATTCTGCAGAGAGTCACGCAATGCCTGATTGTACTTGGCTGTCTCGGCATCCAGCTCACTGCCAAGACGTGCCTGAAGTTCCTGAAGGTCCTGCCCCTGGCGCTCGATGGCAGCCTGAACGCTTGCAGCCTGCTCACGGCTGGTGAATCCGTTGTTCTGCACTTTCTGCTGGAAGTTTGCCGCTGCCGTCTGGAGCTGTTTCTGCTTAGCGGTAAGCGTGTTGCGTGCATTGTTGCCTTTCTTCTGAAGAACCAGCGTAAAGTCCTTGCAGAACTGATACTGAGACATGAGAGAATCAACCTCCACGTATGCGATTTTGATATCGCCTGATGCGGAAGCAGAAGAGCCTGCTGCTGGCTGCTCATCCATCTTGGGAGCAGCGTTGTTGCATGATGCCAAAGCCAATGATGAAACAGTGGCAACAGCCATCATGCGGAAAAACTTGTTTGTTTTCATTTCTGTTTATTAATTTTATATATTTAACTTTTGTTTTTCTTTTATTGCCGTTCTGCGCTTACGTCGCGCCTCGCGGTCTTGGTCAATCACACAATGTATGCCTTGCCTTCTCAACGCCGCATTGTCATGCACATGCTGCGAAGAAAAGCGTCCATTCTTGCGAAAAATCAGTTTTACGCATAAAAATGCCATACTGATAGCAATTATTAACGTAGTTGATAGTAGAATCTCAATCATTTTTTATATCTTTGCGGCTACAAAGGTAATGCAAATATAAGACAAAACAAAATAATTAAGAAAGATTTTTGATTTTTTATAGAATGGAAAAGAAAGATTTACAACCAAAGTGCGTATTTGAACACTTCGCACGCATCAATGAAATCCCACGCCCTTCAAAGCGCGAGGAGAAAATGATCGAGTATCTGCGTAACTGGGGAGAGAGTCACAACCTCGAAACCAACGTGGACGAAACAGGTAATGTCATCATCAGAAAGCCTGCCACAAAAGGTATGGAAAACCGAAAGACAGTCATCCTGCAGAGCCATTTCGACATGGTATGCGACAAACTGGTGGACGTGGAATTTGACTTCGACAAGGATGCCATCCAAACCTATATCGACGGGGAATGGCTGACAGCCAAGGGCACTACCCTCGGAGCAGATGACGGTATAGGTTGTGCCATCGAGTTAGCCATACTCGAAAGCAACGAGATTGAGCATGGACCATTAGAGTGTGTGTTCACACGTGACGAGGAAACCCAGTTGACAGGAGCATCCGGCATGAAGGCAGGCTTCATGACTGGCGACATGCTTATCAACCTCGACAGCGAGGATGAGGGACAGATTTTCGTAAGTTGTGCAGGCGGACGTTCAACTACAGCCACATTCAACTTCAAACGCGAAGAAGCTCCAGCCGGATATTTCTTCATCGAAGGCTCAATAAAGGGACTTACCGGAGGCCATTCAGGTGATGACATCGAGAAGAAACGTGCCAACGCCATCAAGATTCTCGCGCGTTATATATATAAAGAGGTGGAGAAGATGGATGTCAGACTTGCGTCGTTCAACTCAGGCAAGATGCACAATGCCATACCGCGTGACGGTAGATTTGTGATTGCCGTTCCTTCTGACCGCAAGGAGGAGGCAAGAGTTGATTGGAATGTATTCGCCTCTGAAGTGGAAGAGGAATTCCATGTTTCAGATACTCAGATGGTGTGGAATATGCAGAGCACCGATGCGCAGCCTGTAATTGAGAAGAGCGTAGCCGACAAGTTTGTACGTGCACTTCAGGCAGTGGATAATGGTGTGTTCGCCATGTGTCAGGACAAGGCACTCGAAAATATGGTTGAGACATCTAGCAATATTGCCAGCATCGTAACGGAGGAAAACAAGATTACCTGCGTGGCATCTCAGCGCAGCAATGTGATGAGCAATCTCGACAACCAGTGCAATACCGTAAAGGCATTGTTTGAATTGGCAGGTGCCGAGGTCGTGCAGAACGACGGTTATCCCGCCTGGAAGATGAACCCCAACAGTGAACTGACGGCATTGGTGGTTGAGTCATACAAGAAATTGTTCGGCAAGGAGCCTATAGTAAGAGGCATTCACGCCGGACTGGAGTGCGGTCTGTTCTCTGAGAAATACCCCTCACTTGATATGGTATCGTTTGGCCCTACCCTACGCTTTGTACATACCCCGGAAGAGAGAATCCATATCCCTACAGTTGAGATGGTATGGAATCATTTGCTTGATGTTTTAAAGAATATTCCCTCAAAATAACAGGTAAAATCTGCGAATAACCAACTTTTTCGCACGTTTTTGAAAAAAAAGTGCGAAAAAGTTTGGTCGTTTCAAAAAAAAGCAGTACCTTTGCACCGCATTTGAGAGAAAGTGCTGCGGTTAAGGTAACGAAACCGATTAATTTATTGGAAGTTTGGGTGAGTGGCTGAAACCAGCAGTTTGCTAAACTGCCGTGCGGGTTACCGTACCGGGGGTTCGAATCCCCCAGCTTCCGCAGCCTTTCCCAGAGAGTGCATGATGGTGGATTCATCTAATGGTTAGGATACAAGATTCTCAATCTTGGCATAGGGGTTCGATTCCCCTATCCACTACTCACAATTCTCTTAACATCATTTTGGTGGATTCATCTAATGGTTAGGATACAAGATTCTCAATCTTGGCATAGGGGTTCGATTCCCCTATCCACTACTCCTCCTTTCGTTAGTGGAAGTCGTGACGCTGTTTAGCGGAGCGGCTTCCTTTTTTGTTCTAATATTCCAAAAGCCGTATTCTGATCTTACCGGTGAAGCCAACAGTCACATCAAACATGTAACAACTGGCACCGTCGGGAATACACACAGTGGTGTCGAAATGAAAACCGTTAGAATCCACCTTGTAGAACTCGACATCGGAAAGTATGGCTTGCGAGAGGAATTGTGCAGGCACCTTTCCGTCGAAAAGAGACTTTCTGATATCCCTTGAATAAAGACATTCATTTCCCTTATATACACTTACGTGTACGATATTGTCATAATAGACATTGTCAACTTCAACGCCATCGTCATTGAAAGTAGAACGGTGTACCTTATAGCGTGTGGGGTTGATTGCCACATAGCAATGATACCTTTGGTTGTCGTATGTCACAACCGTGTCACGCTTCACAACCTCAGTGTAAGTGAGGATCTTAGGCTTCTGGGATTCAAAGATATGCGCATCCTCGGGATTGTCGCTTTTTTGCAACTTGACAAGGTCTGAATTAGAATTCTTGAACCACAATAAGTTTGCTGTTTGTTTAACAATTTCATACCTTTGTCGATTATCTCCCATGATTAGAGAATCCCCGACAATCTTAAAATAAGCCGGTTGGTACAAGGAGTCAGCATAATAGATAGTGTCACCCTTAGCCCTGAAATTGACCTCCTGTGTGTCACTGTCAATCCACACTCCCTGAAGCATAGACTTGGCATTGGTATCCTCAGCAGTCTCAACAACCTTGTTTTCCTTTTGTTGACAACTGTTGAGAATACCAGCCGTAATAGCCATTGTTACTATGGTTCTAATATTCATTTATAATAATCAATAAGGTTAGTTCAGAAAAGCTCCGCTTCCTTGAGCGATTTGGCATCCATATCCTTAGCACTCGTAAGCACATCCTTGGAGTCGATGGGCCACTTTATGGCAATGTCAGGATCGTCGAATCTTATGCTTGCCTCAGCCTGTGGTGCATATATATTATCCACCTTATATGTAAATATAGCTTCGTCGCTCATAACAAGGAATCCATGAGCAAATCCACGGGGAATGAAGAACTGCCGCTTGTTGTCCTCGCTAAGTTCCACCATGACGTGTTTGCCGAATGTGGGACTGTCCTTACGAATATCAACAGCGACATCCAAAACACATCCCTTTATGACTCGCACAAGCTTGGCCTGCGAGAACTCTCCCTTTTGATAATGCAGTCCCCTGAGTACTCCGTACGACGACTTTGACTCGTTGTCCTGTACGAAACTCACCTTTCCTACATGCTCTTCAAATTCCTCTTTCTTCCATGCCTCGAAGAAATATCCACGGGCATCATTAAACACTTTCGGCTGGATAATCCAGACCCCTTCTATCTCTGTCTTGATGTATTCCATAAAACTACATTTTTATAAAATTCGGTGCAAAAGTAAGCATTTTTATTGGAATAATGAAAGCTTTTTGGCATTTTTCCTCAATTTAGGCTGATTTTATTTGGTTTTTTCGAATAATTGCAGTAATTTTGCAGTCGTGATAGAAATAGAGAGACATATAGAAATACTTTTGCTCGACAACGACTGCGTGATTGTACCTGGTCTTGGAGGGTTCACTGCACATCATGTGGAGGCTCGATTTGATGAAGCCGACGGTGTGTTTGTGCCACCATTGCGTACACTCGGTTTTAATGCCCAACTGAAGATTAACGATTCCTTGTTGGCGCAGTCATACGTTGAAGCATACGACATCAGTTATCCCGAGGCATTGAGAAAGATTGAGAGCGAAGTGGAGGAACTCCGCCAAAGGCTTGCCAATGACGGGTATTACGAACTGACGGATATTGGAGTTCTTGAGATCAACGAGGACGGCAACATAGAGTTTACGCCATGCGAGGCGGGCATTCTCACTCCATCCCTTTACGGATTAAGTTCGTTTGAGATGCAGCCATTGGCGGTTGAAACCGCGGAAACTGTGACAAAAACAGTTTCCCAGATTAATACCCCGAATGTAACTCCGATAACCACTACCCTCTTCGACCAACCAATGGTTGAGCCAAAGACAGAGGAATCGGATGCAATTGACAACAGTGGAGACGATGCTGAGAAAGAGGCTGAAAAGACGATATGCATCAAGGTGTCGTGGCTGCGCAACGCAGGTATTGCCGCTGCCGCCGCAATCGTTCTTATCCTGATGCTAATGCCAATGACACATCAGGAATTCAAGAATGTGAACATTGGAGACTTCAACGGCACGTCGTTCTTCAGCAAGTTAATGCCCAAAGACTCGCAGATGAATTCCATCGATATCAAGACAATCAAGGAAAGCACAAAGGATTCTGTGGCAAAAAAGGCTGACACCAAACCCGTCAAGGATACAATTGACATAAAACTGGAAAAGGAGCCAGTCGTGAAAACAGAAAATGCCGCAGTGGATTCCTTCTGTATCGTCATTGCAAGCAGTATTCCCAAGAGCAATGCAGAGAGATATGTCAATGAACTCCACCAAAAAGGACTTGACAAGGCACACACCTATGTCAGGAACAACATGGTGAGAGTGGTTTACGGATGTTACGCCTCTGAAGGCGAGGCATACAAGGAACTGAACAACGTTCGCTCCATGCAGGGATTTGAACAGGCGTGGGTGTTGAGGGTTAAGAATTGAGAAGTTGGAAATTAGAAGTTAGAATTGAGAAATTAGAAATTATTATTATAGGTGAAAAGAGTTAGATGCCCCAAATGTGATAATTACATCACATTCGACGAGACAAAATACACCGAAGGACAGTCCCTCGTGTTTGAATGCCATGAATGCGGCAAGCAGTTTGGCATAAGGATTGGCACGTCCAAACTTAAGGCGACCCAGAAAGAGGACAATCCTGATGAGAACGCCAATGCCAATGGGGTTGGCTCTATTGTTGTGATAGAAAACGTGTTTCACTATAAGCAGGTCATTCCGCTGAAGATGGGAGACAATGTAATAGGAAGATACATGAAGGGCAGCAAGACTAATACTCCAATCGAAACCAACGACCCGAGTATAGACATCAACCACTGCACCATCAACGTAAGCCGCGACAAGAAGGGCAATCTCAAATATGTACTTAGAGACGGACCAAGCTACACCGGCACCTTTGTCGATAACCAGATACTTGGAGACAGGGAAAGGCGAGTGATAGAAAATGGGACCCTCTTCACTATCGGAGCTACGAGCGTCATACTCAAGACTCCGGAGGAAGAGGATAGTTTGTAATATTACACATTATTATATATATAAGACAAAATGAAACCAACGGCAATACTTCTGCTGCACTGCCCTGACCAACAGGGTATCATCACGGAGATAACCAAGTTCATAACGGACAACCTCGGCAACATCGTCTATCTTGACCAATATGTTGACCGCGAGGATGGAGTATTCTTTATGAGAATTGAATGGGAACTTGACAAGTTCCTCATACCAAGAGAGAAGATAAAGGAATACATAGACACCTTATACGCACAGAGATACGACATGACGGCAAACCTTTACTTTAATGATGTAAAGCCAAGGATGGCTATCTTTGTAAGTAAGATGAGCCACTGTCTATACGACCTGCTTGCCAGATACAAGGCGGGCGAGTTTAACGTGGATATCCCTTGCATCGTAAGCAACCATGAGGACTTGAGATATGTTGCCGAGCAGTTTGACATCCCCTATTATGTATGGTCGATAAAGAAAGACCACTCCAACAAGGCTGAGGTTGAGCAGCAGGAGATGGAACTGCTGAAGAAGGAGAAAATCACATTCATCGTTCTCGCACGATATATGCAGATTATCACTGACGGCATGATAGCCGCCTACCCCAACCATATCATCAACATCCACCACTCGTTCCTGCCGGCGTTCATCGGCGCCAAGCCCTATCATCAGGCTTGGGAAAGGGGCGTGAAGATTATTGGAGCCACAAGCCACTATGTAACGGCGGAACTGGATGCAGGACCTATCATTGAGCAGGATGTGGTGAGAATCACCCATAAGGACAATCCCGAAAGCCTTGTGCTGAAAGGACGCGACCTTGAGAAAATAGTCCTCTCGCGTGCCGTGAAGAAGCATATCGAGAGAAAGATTCTCACATATCATAACAAGACTATAATTTTTAGTTAGGAATTAGGGATTAGGAATTATGAACGTAGCTATTGTTAAATATAACGCCGGAAATGTCTATTCCGTGGTGAATGCCCTCAGGAGACTGGGCATAGAACCCGACCTGACCGACTCTCCCGAGAGGCTTCAGGCTGCCGACAGGGTGATATTCCCCGGACAGGGAGAGGCACGAGGCGCCATGCAGTATCTCAGAGAGCGAAGGCTTGACGAGGTTATTCGCAACCTGCGCCAGCCTGTGTTCGGTATCTGTGTGGGCCAACAGTTACTATGCAGACATTCCGAGGAAGGAGACACCGATTGCATAGGTGTTTTCGATGCAGACGTAAGACGTTTTGTGTCAAAGCGCCACGAGGACAAGGTGCCGGCTATGGGTTGGAACAAGATTACCGACTTGAAGTCTCCATTGATGAAAGGCATCAACGAAGGCGATTACGTTTATTTCGTACACAGTTTCTATGTGCCGCTCTGTGAGTCAACAATAGCTACGTCTGACTACATATTGCCTTACAGTGCCTGTCTGCATAAGGACAACTTTTTTTCAGCCCAGTTCCATCCTGAAAAGAGTGGAAACGTAGGTGCCAAAATATTACAGAACTTCTTAGACATCAAGAATATATGATTGAACTGATACCAGCTATAGACATCATCGACGGCAAGTGCGTACGTCTCACTAAGGGAGACTACGACACAAAGACCGTTTATGCGGATGACCCAGTGGAAATGGCGAAGCGTTTCGAGCGTCTCGGCATTAAACGCTTGCATGTCGTTGACCTCGACGGTGCCAAGTCAAAGCATATTGTCAACGTTGATGTGCTGAGGAGAATAACCGAATCGACAAGCCTGATCGTGGATTTCGGTGGAGGCATCAAGACAGATGAAGACATTGAGGCAGCCTTTGCCAATGGTGCACACCTCGTAACGATAGGCTCTGTTGCCATATCACAGCCGGAACAGTTTGCCTCTTGGTTAGAGAAATATGGCGCTGACAGGATTATCCTTGGAGCAGACGTTAGAAACGGCAAGATATCCATCAACGGATGGAAGGAAGACTCGACACAGGACTTGCTGCCATTTTTGGGATATTATATAGAAAAAGGTGTGAAAAACGTACTTTGCACAGAAATATCCAAAGACGGTACGCTCAACGGTCCCGCAACAGAGCTTTATGCCGACATAATGAAGCAATATCCTCAGTTGAACCTTATAGCCAGCGGAGGTGTATCGTCAGAGGAAGATATCCATGAGCTAAACCGTAATGGTGTTCCATCCGTAGTATTCGGCAAGTCCATTTACGAGGGACGCATTGACCTTCGACGAATAGTTTCATGGGCAAAGCATAACGGATTGGCAAAGAGAATAATACCATGTCTTGACGTAAAGGACGGACAGACAGTGAAAGGCACAAACTTCATTAACCTTCGCCATGCAGGAGACCCCGTGGAATTAGGTAAGGCATACAGTGATGCCGGAGCTGATGAACTCGTTTTCCTCGATATAACAGCAAGTTTCGAAGGCCGCAAGACATTCACAGAGATGGTAACTCGTGTAGCAGCTGAGATAAACATCCCCTTTACTGTTGGAGGCGGCATCAACGAACTGGCAGACGTGGAAAGACTCCTGTATGCGGGAGCTGACAAGGTGAGCGTAAACAGTGCCGCACTTCGTCGTCCAGAACTGATAACGGAGATAACCGACAGGTTTGGTTCGCAGGTTTGTGTCTGCGCAATTGATGCCCGTCTCGACCCTGACGGTTGGCATTGCTACTTAAAGGGTGGTCGAGAGCGTACCGAACGCGGTTTGTTTGAATGGGCACGCGAGGCACAGGACCGCGGAGCTGGCGAGATACTGTTCACCAGTATGGATCATGACGGTGTCAAGGAAGGATATGCCAATGAGGCATTGGCAAGACTTGCCTCAGACCTTTCCATACCTGTTATTGCAAGCGGCGGTGCAGGAAAGAAGGAACATTTCCTCGACGTTTTTATAAAGGGGCACGCAGATGCTGCATTGGCAGCCAGCGTATTCCACTTTGGCGAAATACCTATTCCCGAACTCAAGCTCTATCTCAACGAGGAGGGAGTTAATGTGAGGATTTAGGGAATTAGAAATTAGAAATTAGAAATTCAGATATAATATGAAAATAGATTTTGAGAAAATGGGCGGACTTGTTCCTGCCATCATTCAGGACGCAAAGACAAAGACCGTGCTTATGCTCGGTTATATGAACCAAGAGGCATACGAGAAGACAACCAAGACAGGTAAGGTGACATTCTTCAGCCGCTCGCGTCAATGTCTTTGGACAAAGGGAGAAACTTCAGGCAACTTCCTGGAGTTGGTTGACATTATGGTTGACTGCGACAACGACACGCTGCTCGTGAAAGTCAATCCTACTGGACCTACTTGCCACAAGGGTACTGACACATGTTGGGGTGAGAAAAACGAGGTCAACCCCCTTCTCTTCCTCACTTATCTGCAGGATTTCATCAACACCCGCCACGAGGAAATGCCCGAGGGCAGCTATACTACCTCTTTGTTCAAGGATGGCATTAACAGAATGGCACAAAAGGTTGGAGAAGAGGCTCTTGAGGCAGTTATTGAGGCTTGCAACGGCACAAACGGACGCCTCATCTACGAAGGAGCTGACATGATTTATCATCTCATAGTCCTGCTCACAAGTAAGGGTCTGCGCATTGAAGACCTTGCAAAGGAACTTCAGGTCAGACACGACCCCAACTGGCACAAGCATTAAGTAAAAACGAGTGAAGAATCAAGGCTATGCTGATAAACTACAAGAACGTGAATGTCTTCCAGTCGGGTGAAGCCCCCGTACTCGCCAATGTGAACTTCCATGTTGACGAGGGGGAGTTCATATACGTAATCGGCCGAGTGGGTTCAGGCAAAAGCTCGCTGTTAAAGACACTATACTTCGAACTTGACGTTGACGATGCCGAAGAGGCAATGGTTCTCAACCAGGACCTTCGTAAGCTAAAGCGAAAACACGTTCCGGCCCTCAGGCGACAGATGGGAATAATCTTCCAGGATTTCCAGCTGTTGGGTGACCGAACCATATATAAGAACCTGCGTTTCGTGCTTAAGGCCACGGGGTGGAAAGACAAGAACGAGATAAACACCCGAATCAATGAAGTGCTCTCGGATGTCGGTCTTGAAGACAAGGCAGACAAACTGCCTCACGAACTCTCAGGTGGCGAACAGCAGCGTGTGGCCATAGCAAGAGCCATTCTCAACAAGCCAAAGGTGATAATAGCGGATGAGCCGACAGGCAACCTTGACCCAGAAACAGCTGAAAGTATCATAAGGATGCTGAAGGACATATCCCAGACAGGCACAGCCGTGGTGATGAGCACCCACAACATCCCACTGCTCGACAAATATCCTGGTATAGTATATCGCTGCGCAGACGGAAAGTTAGAGGAAATTACTGATGACTACAATAAAATCGGCATGGATTTTGACGAATCAACAGACAATATTGGATAATTAAAAAAGAAATAGAAATATGAAGGTAATGAAATTCGGCGGTACATCCGTCGGCACTCCTCAGAGAATGAAGGACGTGACCAAACTGGTGACAGCATCATGCGAACCGGTGCTTGTCGTATTCTCGGCAATGTCGGGAACAACAAATTCACTCGTTGAGATTTCGGATTATCTCTACAAGAAGAATCCAGAAGGAGCCAACGAAGTGATTAACAAACTGGAACAGAAATACATGAAGCATGTGGAGGAACTCTACTCCACTGATGAATGGAAGGAGAACACACGCAATTTCCTCATTGGCGTGTTCAACTATCTGCGTTCTTTCACCAAGGAACTGTTTACAAGCTTCGAGGAGAAGAGCATCGTGGCTCAGGGAGAAATCATGAGCACCAACATGATTCAGAACTACATGCAGGAGCAAGGCATCAACTCATATCTGCTCTCGGCACTCGACTTTATGCGTACCGACAAGAACGCTGAACCGGATTCCTCATATATCCGTGAAAAAATCACTGGTATTCTCAAAGACAAGGAGGGCGCACAGGTGTATATCACCCAGGGATTCATCTGCCGCAATGCATACGGCGAGATTGACAACCTGCAGCGCGGTGGAAGCGACTATACGGCATCACTCATCGGTGCAGCAGTGAATGCGTCGGAAATACAGATTTGGACAGACATCGACGGTATGCACAACAACGACCCGCGTGTGGTTGACAAGACTGCCCCCGTGCATCAGCTCCACTTTGAGGAAGCAGCTGAGCTGGCATACTTCGGAGCTAAGATTCTGCACCCGACGTGTGTGCAGCCAGCCAAATTTGCCGGCATTCCCGTGAAACTGCTCAACACCATGGACCCGAAGGCAGAAGGCACCACAATCAGCAACCGCACGGAGCCTGGCAAGATCAAGGCCGTTGCAGCCAAGGACAATATCACTGCCATCAAGATCAAGAGTAGCCGAATGTTGCTTGCCACAGGTTTCCTGCGCAAGGTATTCGAGATTTTCGAGAGCTACCAGACAGCCATAGATATGGTATGCACATCCGAGGTGGGTGTATCGATGAGTATCGACAACAACAGCCATCTCGAAGAAATCGTCAATGAGCTGAAGAAATACGGAACAGTGACCGTTGACAAGGACATGTGCATCATCTGTGTAGTAGGTGACCTCGACTGGAGCAACGTTGGTTTTGAGACTCTCGCTACAGAGGCAATGAAGAACATCCCCGTGAGAATGATTTCATACGGAGGCAGCAACTACAACATCTCTTTCCTCATCAAGGAGAGCGACAAGAAGAGGGCATTGCAGAGCCTGAGCGACACTTTGTTCAATTAAAATTGAACAATTAAAGAATTAAAGAATTAAAATATTAAAGTTAGGACACATGCACAATTACATTGAACAATTCAACAAGGTGAGAACACCTTTCTATTTTTATGACACAGAACTGCTGCGTACTACATTGCGCACCATAAACGAGGAAGCAGGCAAGCACGAGGGATTCAAGGTTCACTATGCCGTAAAGGCCAATGCCAATCCCAAGTTGCTGACCATCATCCGCGAGGCTGGTTTAGGTGCCGATTGTGTCAGCGGCGGAGAGATAGAGGCTGCCAGCAAGGCAGGATTCGCGGGAGACGGCATTGTATATGCCGGTGTAGGCAAGAGCGACTGGGAGATTAACCTCGGTCTTGACAAGGACATCTTCTGCTTCAATGTTGAGAGCCTTGCCGAACTCGATGTCATCAATGAGCTTGCCGCCGCCAAGGGCAAGGTGGCAAGAGTTGCTTTCCGCATCAATCCGAATGTGGGCGCACATACTCATGCCAATATCACTACCGGCCTTGCCGAGAACAAGTTTGGCATTGCCATGGAAGACATGGTGACGGTGATAGAAAAGGCAAACGCCATGCCGAACGTCGAGTTCGTAGGCCTTCACTTCCATATTGGTTCTCAGATACTTGACATGGGAGACTTCAAGGCTTTGTGCAATCGCATCAACGACCTGCAGGACCAGCTCGACAAGCAGCATATCAAGGTGCAGAACATAAATGTAGGTGGAGGACTGGGTGTTGACTATGAGCATCCCGACCGTGTGTCTGTGCCCGATTTCAAGGCATATTTCGACACCTACGCCAACCATCTCAAACTGCGTCCCGGACAGACGCTCCACTTTGAACTTGGCCGTGCAGTAGTATGCCAGTGTGGCTCTCTCATCACCCGTACACTCTATGTAAAGGAAGGTTCGGTGAAGAAGTTTGCCATTGTGGATGCCGGAATGACCGACCTGATCCGCCCTGCCCTCTATCAGGCATATCACAAGATAGAGAACCTGTCGAGCGATGCCCCTGTTGAGGAATACGACGTGGTAGGTCCTATCTGCGAGTCGAGCGACGTGTTCGGCAAGCAGGTATCTCTCAACGGTACAAAGCGTGGAGACCTTATCGCCCTTCGCTCTGCCGGAGCATACGGTGAGATTATGGCTTCGCAATACAACTGCCGTCCTCTGCCGGTGGGCTATACCACAGAGGACTTGCGTGCATTATAACAGAAATGTATGATACTATTAGACACACTGACACTTACAGTATGTGGTGTGCTCCTGCTTCTTGCAGTAGCCACCCCATTCTGTAATGTTCTTTTTAGGAGACCCCGACTCGACATCGACCATGGGGCATCCGACAACGATGCAGAATCCAAGGCAAACCAGCCTGGATTTTCCGTCATTATCTCCGTGCACGACAATGCCATGGAGATAGAGCGTAATCTGCCCGCTTTCCTTGAGCAGAAGTATTCAGGAAACTTTGAAGTCGTTGTGATTGACGAATCATCAACAGACGAAACCAGTGACGTATTAAAACGTTTCAAGAATAAATACGCCAACCTTTACACTACGTTCATCCCCGCAAGCAGCCATTACCTGAGCCGCAGGAAACTATCGCTCACCATAGGTGTGAAGGCAGCAAAATACGAATGGCTCATATTCACCGGCTCCGACTGTCGTCCTGCCTCCGACCAATGGCTCGAGACAATGGCGTCACACTGCAACGGCGACCTCATACTTGGCGAGACACGCTATGAGGAGGAAGCCTCCGACTATGTACGTCTCGACAACATCAAGTCATGGTTCCGCCAACTGCGCGCTGCTCAGAAATCCACTGCATACGCATATAGCGGACGCAATCTTGCCATGCGCCGTGAACTGTTCATGAAGAACTACGGATTCCTCAAGAACCTGAAATACCTGCGCGGGGAATATGACTTCATAGCAAATGAATACTCCACGCCATACAATACAGAGACAGCCACTGAGGATGAGGCACGCATAATACGCGACGCCCCCACGTCCAAGGGCTGGATAAATGACAAGCTGTTCTTTATCGAGACCACCCGACACTTGCAGCGCGGTCTTTCCTACCGCCTCCCGGTGATGATAGACAACATGCTTCTCCACTCCACCCTGCTGCTGCACATAGCTGCAATAGCACTGTCGGCTGTGATGGGAATGTATGTCATCACAGCAGTTGCCGCAGTGTCGCTGCTTTTAGGCTATCTTCTGAGGGTACTAATTTCCTCACGGGCGATGAAGGCAATATCAGAGACAGTTCCTGCATGGAAGATACCATTTCTCGACGGTTGTGAGATATGGCGGAATGCCATTCTCAACTTCAAACATTCGAGAAGCGACAAGGACGATTTCATACGACGTTAACTTAACATAGACAATGAGAATACTGCATTATCATAACGCAAACGACAGGATGACTGCGGAATACGTAAGCATTCTCTCTGGTGCCATGACAGAGTTCGGATATCTGTCTGGTGACGGCTGTATTGAAAATGTCAGTGCCACCTCACTGCCTGACGCCATCAAGGCGATTAAGACTTCACGAGTGGATATTGTACATTTCCATGGATGTTGGCGCGACTCCGATTTCATGATTGCAAGAAAAGCAAGAAAGGCTGGAACGAGAATAGTCATATCGCCACACGGCCAACTGGAACCGTGGGTAGTCAAGCAAGACTATTGGAAATCGCGACTGCCGCGAATCATTGCCTACCAAAAGCGCATTGTAAATGATGCTTTTGCCGTGGTGGTAATGGGAAAAATGGAGGAAAACTGTATGAAACACCTGGGATGGAACACCAGGATAGAGGTTGTGCGCAACTCCATGATAACAGATACCATCACAGACAAGGATATGGCGAGAAAAATGCTATATATATATAATAAGGTGATGGACAGTCATACTTTCGCCCTGCTTGGAGAAGGAGAACGCCTTGCTTTCGCTTCACTGATAAAGGCTGGTATATCAAGAGACGCGCGATGGCTCACAGATAACGAGAACGCCAGTATAAGCAGGCTTTCTGCCTGCGATTGGAGACGAATCATCATACATGCATTCCATACTTCCATCACCGATACAATAGCTGATGGCATCGACACACTTGGTATATCCCACCCCGACATAAAGCCGGGGGAAATACCATGCTATCTGCCCAAGACAGAAAAACGCAAGGGACTCTTCAACAAGGAAATTAAACCCCTGCCGGCCGTTATCGCTGATGACAAGGGCGACCACACTGAGAGTTTCTCTAACTTCATCAAGTCACTTCACAAGCATGCCAGCATGGGGCATCTGACCATCAAGGACATCATAGAGACGGCATATCAGATGCGGCATGTGTCCATTGACGAGAGGCTGTTCAACGAAAAGATGAAAGAAAAGTCACTCGACAAGTTCGTGTCAAGCCTGATGCAGATAATGATTGACTACACGCGGATGGAAGAAGGTTTTCTCGTTGCGCCTCCCTGGAACAACAGGCGCACCAGACGCCTGGCGGCAATGCTTGACGATGAAAAAAAGATATTTTAACCCACCATATTAAATAAATGAGAATTATGAACAAGGTAAAGCATCCCCAATACGACATTGAAAAGGACATGCGCTATTTGAGTCTATTGTCGCAGTCCTTTCCTTCGGTTGCCACTGCAAGTTGCGAGATTATCAATCTCGAAGCAATTCTCAACCTGCCCAAGGGCACAGAACATTTCATGGCTGACCTGCATGGCGAATACCAGGCATTCAGACACATTCTGAAAAACGCCTCCGGTAATATCAAGCGAAAGGTCAACGAACTCTTTGGAAATGACATACGCGAAAGCGAGAAGAAAGAACTCTGCACACTGATATACTACCCCGAGGAGAAACTTGAGCTAATCAAGGCTTCGGAAGAAGACATCGACGACTGGTACCACATCACCATTCATCAGTTGGTGAAGGTGTGCCGTGACGTCAGCAGCAAATACACCCGTTCAAAGGTGAGAAAGTCATTGCCCGCTGACTTCAGCTACATCATCGAGGAACTGCTTCACGAGCGTACCGACGACTCCGACAAGGCTAAGTATGTGGCAGTTATCGTCGATACGATAATCTCCACCGGCCGTGCCGATGATTTCATCATAGCATTGTGCAATGTAATCCAGCGTCTCGCCATCGACCAACTCCATCTCCTCGGCGACATCTACGACCGCGGACCTGGCGCGCATATCATTATGGACACCATGATGAACTATCACTCATGGGATATCCAGTGGGGCAACCACGACATACTGTGGATGGGTGCCACGGCAGGTAATGACGCCTGCATCTGCAATGTGCTTCGCCTCTCGCTCAGATATGCCAATCTTGCAACACTTGAGGAAGGCTATGGCATCAATCTTGTGCCTTTGGCAACGTTTGCAATGGAGGTGTATGGCAATGACCCATGCACGGAGTTCGTGCCCAAGCTGCTGAAGGGCATGACGATGGATGAAAAGACACTGCAGCTGACGGCAAAGATGCACAAGGCCATCAGTGTCATACAGTTTAAGGAGGAGGCAAAGATATTCAAACGCCGTCCCGAATGGAACATGCTCGACCGCTGCATGTTTGATAATGTTGACTATGCCCGTGGCGTATGCACTATCGACGGCAAGGAATACGAGATGACAAGCAACAGTTTCCCCACTATTGACCCCGCCCATCCAAGTGAACTGACATACGAGGAAAAGCAACTCATGGGCAAGCTTCACCATTCGTTCAAGGTAAGCGAAAAACTGCACAAGCATATCTCCTATATCCTGAGCCACGGATGTATGTATGCCATATACAACAGCAACCTCCTGTTCCATGCCTCGGTGCCACTGAATGCCGACGGCACACTGAAAGAGGTGGAACTTTATCCCGGAAGGAAATACAGCGGCAAAGAGCTTATGCAGCAGACGGGACAGCTCATTCGCTCTGCGTTCACCAACGACACTCCCGCAGATCTCCGCAAATATGCCATCGACTATTTCCTCTATCTCTGGTGCGGCAAGGACAGTCCATTGTTCGACAAGTCAAAGATGGCAACATTCGAACGCTACTTCCTCAAAGACAAGGATATATATAAGGAAGAGAAAGGCAACTACTTCAAACTGCGCGACAACGAGCAGATATGCGACAGCATTCTCGATGCCTTTGAGGTGAAGGGTGACAACCGCCATATTATCAACGGTCACGTGCCCGTGCATGCCTCCAATGGCGAGAATCCCATAAAGGCCAACGGCAAGCTGATGGTTATCGACGGAGGTTTCAGCGAGGCATATCACAAGGAGACCGGTATTGCGGGATATACCCTCGTATATCATAGCCGTGGTTTCCAGCTCGTCCAGCACGAGCCGTTCATGAGTGCATCAGAGGCCATACAGAAAGGTACTGATATCAAGAGTACTACACAGATTGTAGAGATGTCAGCCCATCGTATGAGAGTGTCCGATACCGACAAGGGAGCAGAGTTGCGTATGCAGATTGAAGACCTGAAGGAACTGCTCTACGCCTATCGTCACGGAATGATTAAGGAAAAGAAGTAATGAGACGTATAATACTTATCACCGGTGGACAGCGTTCGGGCAAGAGCCAGATGGCAGAGAAAATGGCATTGGAGTTGAGCGACAATCCCGTTTATCTTGCCACTGCCCATATATGGGACGAGGAATTCCGCCAACGTGTTCTCATCCACCAGCAGCGTCGAGGGCCACAATGGACAAACATTGAGGAAGAGAAGAAACTGAGCCGTCATGATGTCACAGGCAGAGTGGTAGTTATCGACTGCATCACATTGTGGTGCACCAACTATTTCTTTTCGCGCGAAAAGGCTGAATGGGAACAACCTTCGGTGAATGATGCCCTTGAATGTCTCAAGCAGGAGTTTGACAAGTTTACGTCTCAGGATGCCACGTTCATCTTCGTCACCAATGAGATTGGAAGTGGCGGAGTGAGCGAAAACGCCATACAAAGGCGTTTCACCGACCTTGAGGGCTGGATGAACCAATATGTGGCTTCGCATGCCGACGAGGTTATCTTAATGGTATCGGGAATACCTGTAAATATTAAAAAATTAAAATATTAAAATATTAAAGTTTTGCGGTATGACCAAGTTCAACATACATAAGCCGGACCAAAAGATACGTCAGGCAATAATCGACAAGATAGACAATCTCAACAAGCCTAAAGGCTCATTGGGACGTCTTGAGGAGTTGGCATTGCAGGTTTGCCTTATTGAGCAGACCCTCCACCCCACTCTTCATAATCCTTGTCATTTGCTCTTCGGTGCCGACCACGGCATCGAACGCGAGGGAGTCAGTGTATCTCCCCGCGAGATAACGTGGCAGCAGATGAAAAACTTCACCCATGGCGGCGGAGGTGTAAATATGTTCTGCCGCCAACACGGATTCAAGCTTCGCCTTATTGATGTAGGAGTGGATTATGACCTCAGTATGCACCCCGAAATCATCAACCGCAAGATTGCCAATGGCACGGGTAATTTTCTTTACGGACCAGCCATGACCGTAGAACAATACCAACAGGCATTGAACATCGGTGCCGAGATGGCGGACAACTGTTTTAATGACGGCAGCGACATCATCTGCATCGGCGAGATGGGAATAGCCAACACCTCGCCTTCGAGTATATGGATGAGTCTCTTTGGCAATATACCATTGGATGTATGTGTAGGATCAGGAGCGGGACTTGACAATGAAGGCATACATCATAAATATGAGGTGTTGAGGCAGGCTGTGGATAATTTCAAGTCTTCGGCACTCGATTGCAGCAACGCTGAAGAGATAATACGATATTTTGGTGGCTTTGAGATGGTTGCCTCCATTGGGGCAATGCTCCGTGCAGCAGAGTGTCATCTCATTATTATGGTTGACGGTTTCATCATGACAGCCTGCGCCCTTGCCGCCTCACGCCTCTATCCTGATATTGTGGATTATATGGTTTTCGGTCATAGCGGCGACGAGGGAGGTCATGCGCGCATGCTCAGTCTTCTCGATGCCAAGCCACTGCTCACGTTGGGTCTGCGCCTTGGCGAGGGAACAGGAGCCTTGTGCTCATTCCCAATAATCGACAGTGCAGTAAGAATGATTACTGAAATGAACAATTTCCAGAATGCTAATATAACAAAATATTTTTAATAATGAGAGTATCCATTGACCGTACCCGTTGGTGGGAAACACCGCTTGCCGCCCTGATTTTCTTCACCCGTCTTCCCTTTTGGCGTATTGCCGAACCCGACAAGAGTTGCTACCGTCGCGTGGTGGAATATTGGCCGCTTGCGGGATGGATTACAGGTGGCTTGATGGCGGTTACGCTCTATGGTGCAAGCCTTGTTTTCCCCTACCCCATTGCCGTGGTTCTTGCCATAGCCATGCGCCTTCTTGTCACAGGTGCCTTGCACGAGGACGGTCTCTGTGATTTCTTCGACGGTTTTGGTGGCGGAGGCAGCGACCGCCAGCGCATCCTCGACATCATGAAGGACTCGCGCATAGGCACCTACGGAGTAATCGGCATACTCATATATGTCCTTTTGCTCTTCCTCTGTCTGTATAGTCTTCCGCCGCTCACGGCAGCCTTTATCATCTTTGCCGGCGACCCGTTCTCCAAGATGGTGGCATCACAGATAATCAGCATGATGCCCTACGCCCGCACCGAGGCGGAGGCCAAGGCAAAGGTGGTATATCGTCGCCCACCCTTGAAGTCGGGCATTGGCCTTGCCGTCCAGGGGCTTTTGCCTATACTTGCCCTTTACCTTTTCTCCTCCCGCATGGGCATCATCCTTCAATGGGAGTATATGGTTTTTGCCCCCTGTGTAGTGATGTATTTCCTCTACCGCCTGATATGGCATCGCCTTCAAGGCTACACCGGCGATTGCTGCGGTGCATTGTTCCTTTTGATAGAATTGGCGTTCTATCTTAGTGTTGTAGCTTCATTAAACATATAACACCATGCCGGAAGTCCTTGGGACTCACGTCTGACGAGATTGCCTCGTGCTCCCAGTCGTCTGCCCGACTTGTCTTTCTCTCCATTGGCTCCATATCTCACCTTGCATCCCTTGGTGTCTTCGCTACATCCTATAACCACGGTGTTATCCACAATATTTACACTTCGGGCAATATCCCTGTTGTCTGGAGTTATTACGCTAAATCCGTAGTTCTTCACCTTATTAACATTTATGGTGTCAAATTCAAGTTGCCCGCAGTGCTTGTTAAATTCCACGATTACGGACATCCCGTCCGCCTCTGCCTTTATAGGATAAAGACCTCTGTCAGAAAAACCTGTGCGTACAATGTCCATAACTGCAGCAGCGTTATATCGTCCGACTACAGCCTGACTCTTTCCGTCAATATGAAGCCTGTCATCCACAAAATCAAGGAAATAAACAGGAGTTCCGGCCATAAAGAGAGAATCTTCCCTGATAAGTTGCATCTGAGCCTGAGGAACAGAAATCTCATAGCAATCATATTTCTCCGGCACAAAATCATAGCACTTAGTCAAACAGCACGACTGATAAACCACAATCCTGACGTCGCGCTTCTGTCCAGTGATACTCTTCACGTCCCGATTGACATCATTGGCAAACTGTTTTAAGATTTTCCGATAATCCACCCTCGTGTAGTCAAACATGTCGCTCTCGCCCTGCATCCAACAAACGGCAGGCACGAAAAACTCCATTCCCCTGCTTCTTGCCTCGTCGTAAGATTTTTTGATGTCTTCAATAAGAGCATTGTATGGCGAGCTGCCTTTGACAAGATTAGAGACAGCCGTTCCTCCCCTACCGTCTGCAAACACGCACACCATAGTATCCCTGCCGAAAGCCGCGGCAAGACTCTCTCCCATGGCATAAGCCGAGTTCTCATATCTCCTGTTGCTGTATTTTATAAGTCTTTTCGCCTGCCTTTTCCAGCCGGTATCCTCATAATATCCAAACTCGTCATCAAGTCCTTCACCCACGAGTTTGCCATTCCATTTCTCCGTAAGCCCGGAAATGTCGGTCAGCAATTCAGCCTCCTCTCCCATAGCAAGGCTCTGCCCATACACCGGCACACACACCACGACTTTCTGCTTGGCATCCTCATTACAGGCAGCCAATACAACTGTCATCAACATAGCCAAGGCTATGACCAAGTTCCAATGATTAATCTTTCTTATCTTCATATTTCAAATAATACATTTCTTTGGCAATTACGCTGCAAATTTACTAAAAACATCTGATAAAATAATCATTAATCAAAATAAAATGCACTAAAAATGGAAAAACGAGGGTAAATCCTTTGTTGTATCGAAAAAAAACACTATATTTGCACCAAATAAAACAATAATAATAATAAAGTTATGAATGACGACATACAACTAAGTGTGATCATTCCAGTGTATAACACTCAGTTTTTTTTGGAAAGATGCGTCGATGGTGTGATAGCCAACAAAGACATCAACATGGAGATAATCCTTGTTGATGACGGCTCTACCGATGCATCCCCTTCGCTTTGTGACAATTATTCCTCCACATATTCTTTTATCACTGCAATACATATCCCAAATTCAGGCCCTGCTTCTGCCAAAAACAGAGGACTTGACATGGCCAAAGGCAAATATGTGGCTATGATAGACAGTGACGACGAACCCAAAAATGACATGTTTGTCCGTATGATAAGTGTTGCTATGGAGAATGACGCTGACATTGTATGCTGCAACTACATGGAACGCTATGAAGATGGCGTCACCCGCACTTTCAACTATTCTCATAAAACGACAATATTGGACCATTACCATGGAGTGGAACATTTTCTCATGAAGAAAAAGATATACACCCAATGTTGGACAAAGATATACAAGCGTCAGATGCTCGAACAATTCAATGTGCGCAATGTGGAAGGCTTGAAGACCGACGAAGATTTCATTTTTAACATCAGCAGTTTCGTACATGCACAGAAGACATGCGTCATCGACGAGCCACTGTACATCTATTCAATGAGAGAAACGTCATTGTCCAAAGACTATTTCAACAAGGACATCAATGCCTATATCGACAACCGACTGTTGCGTTTTGACATAGTGGATGAGGAATTAGGGATGTATGCCCCGGATAATGTGAAGCACGCGGCATTCAACAGGTTATTCTACTCAAACGAACTGTTGGGACGCATAGCCCTTTTCCCCAGTCATTACAATGACAAGCGCACAAGGAGTGTAATCCGTTATATGCGCCGTCATTTACTGTATGCCTTGTCCGTACACCGACACATCGGTTTTAGTCTTATAGGATGCCTCATGCTTTTGCTGCCCACTTCATTATACATGAGTTATAGACACAGTAAACTTAATATCTGAAATTATGGCAAAATACACGATAATTACAATTAACTACAACAATGGCAAGGAATTGCGCAACACTATTGAAAGTGTGATAAACCAGACCTTTCGGGATGTCGAGTACATTGTCGTTGACGGTGGCTCAACGGATAATAGTGTGGAAGTCATAAAAGAATATGCCGACCGCATCGACTTCTGGATTTCAGAGCGTGACAAGGGGGTGTATAATGCCATGAACAAGGGATTAAGTCATGCCCATGGCGAATACGTCAATTTTATGAATTCTGGAGATTCTTTTTATTCTCCCCATGTCCTTGAAGATATTGACCGCCAAATAGGCGATGCCGACATATTGTTTGGAAATGTATTCAATCCTATATCAGGCAAGCGTTACGGAGGCATAAAGGCTGGCAGCAAAGTTACATTCTTAACTTTGAAGAAAGAGATACTTTGCCACCAAGGCACATTCTATCGCCGCGCGATATTCGACCGCCATCCCTATGACGAGAGTCTCAAACTGATAGCCGATTGGAAAGTTAATGTGCAAGCCATCGTATTCGACAACTGCAATGTAAAGGTTGTTGACACTGTTGTCGCCAATTACGACCTTACCGGCATGAGCAGCACTCAAAGCAAACTGCATGCCGAAGAACGCCAAAGGGTAATGTCGGAACTTTTACCCGAGCGCATACTCATGGATTATGAGCATCTTTACACTGAAAGCGAGATGCCTCTTGTGTCACTTCTTCCCAAGCTGAAGCAAAGGGGACGAGTGCAGAAGATAATTTACTTATTTGCGAAATATTTAATTAAATTGACATGAAAATAGCTATTATTGCGCACGGATATTCAGGTGCTACTCTGCCGTTGGCTAAACATCTTGCAGATAAAGGACACGAAGTGGATTGTTACTATCTATGTTGGCATGGTGCAACACAGATGGAATCAATGGAGTATGGAGGAAAAATGTCTGCATTAAGCATTTCGCATACAATTAGTGCTGATAACAGCCTCTACAATTATCTCTCAAGGAAAGTAACAGTGAGAATAATTCCATTGTTCAATCCTAGCAACAAATATGGAAAGTATAGAATGGTAGCCCAGAATGCCATCAATGATATTCATGTTAATATCATAGCACATCAAATTGCCACCAGACAATATGATATTGTTAATGTCATTTTATATACTAAGTTCGATTTCCAAATTCTCAGACACCTGGTAGATAAGGAGATAAAATGTTGTGTTTCTTATCATGAAGTAATGACCGACTTGACTCGTGAATCTTCATTGTTGGATGTTGTAGCTCAGGCAAATTGCCTTGGCACACCAATTGTCGTTCATTCCCAAAAAACGAAAGAAGACCTACTGCATTATTCCGACGTGAAAGAAAACCGCATCAACATAATACATTTTGGAATATTTGAATCTTTTACACAATATGGTGAAGGCAAACCAATGAAAGATATTGGCTGTGATTATCTGCTCTATCTTGGATTTATTAAACCATATAAGGGATTAAAATATCTTTATGAAGCCTCTCAGCGTCTTTCGCATATCAATGATTTGAAGATAGTAGTCGCTGGCGGTGGTTATGATCCTATACTTGATGAGATGAAAAAAGACAATCGTTTCACTGTAATCAACCGCTTTATTGATAATGCCGAATTGGTGTATCTGATGAAACACTGCAAGGGTATAGTATGTCCATATATTGGTGCATCACAAAGCGGTTTGGTGCAAACGGCAATGGTGTTCAACAAACCCGTAATTGCCACGCGAGTGGGAGCCTTCTGTGAGATAATTAAGGATAATATTAACGGGCATCTTGCAAATCCGACTGATAGTGTTGAACTTGCAAGATGTATTGAGCGATTGTATTGTAATACTAAATCCTATGACTTCTCTATTCCCAAGTTCCTTGACTGGGATACAATAACCAAACAATACTTGAGTCTATTCCAATCTGTGTTTAAACCGTAATATTCGCAATCACATATTCAATACTCGTTCAACAATCGGTGCCATGTCATAATACTTGTATTCGGCAAGCCTTCCGCCGAAAATCACGTCAGTCTCATTGTCCGCCAGTGCCTTGTATCGGGCATAAAGCTCCATGTTCTTGGTGTCGTTCACCGGATAATACGGCTCAAGTCCCTCATGCCATTCCTGCGGATATTCCTTGGAAACCACAGTCTTGGGAATGTCATACACCCTGTCGCCGAACATCTCGAAATGCTTGTGCTCAATGCTCCTGGTATATGGCACATCGGCGGAAGTGTAGTTCACAACGGCATTTCCCTGATAGTTGGGCACGTCATGTTCCTCGTGCTCAAACCTTAGGCTGCGGTAGTCAAGCTTGCCATACTGGTAAGAATAGAACTCGTCAATCTTGGCAGTGAACACAAGTTTGTCGGCATATTCTCTCCAATTCCTGACATTGGGTTTGTCTTCACTGTTGTCGAAGAAATCCACACCTACCATAGTGTCACAATCTTTCAACAATCCGTCAATAAGTTTGTTATATCCTCCTATGGGAATACCCTGATAAGCATCATTGAAATAATTATTGTCAAATACGAATCTCACCGGCAGACGCTTGATGATAAACGGCGGCAGGTCAACGCATTTCCTTCCCCACTGTTTCTCGGTATATTCCTTGATAAGGATCTCATATATGTCCCTGCCCACAAGCATCAGTGCCTGTTCTTCCAGGTTCTCCGGCTCGCGCCCATTGAGCTTTTCCTTGGCCTCGCGCCTTTGGTCCTCGATTATCTGCATGGCCTCGGCGGGAGTGGATATGTTCCACATACGTGAAAAGGTGTTCATATTGAAGGGCAGGTTGTAGAGCTTGTCCCTATACCTTGCCAAAGGCGAGTTGGTATATCTGTTGAACGGCACTATCGAGTTCACGAAGTCCCACACTTCCTTGTTCGAGGTATGGAATATGTGCGCACCATACTTGTGGACGTTTATACCGTCAACATTCTCGCAGTAAATATTGCCGCCCAAATGCCCGCGCTTGTCAATTACAAGACAACTCTTGCCCTGACTTGCAAACCTGTATGCCATCATCGACCCATAGAGTCCGGCACCAACTATCAGATAATCATATCGCTTCATAAATAACTTGATTTATTTGCGCAAAGATACTAATAAAACTCCATACGTCAACTAAATAGCACCGTATTTTTTGATTATTTATGTTTTATATATATTCTCTAATATAAATACCCTATCCATATTTGCTGATAACAGCTGTTGTGATTGTTACTCGAAGACTGTTATGATTGTTACCCAAAGGTAGTTAAGGATATATTAGCAAGGCTTGTTCGTTTTATGTTCCGCAGTGGAGAACGTCTATTCCGCAGTGGAGAACGGACGTTCCGCAGTGGAGAACGTTTATTCCGCACTGCGGAATAGAGAATTAACACTTGTTTATGTACAATTACAAAGCCCTTTGTTAATACATTCAGCCAACTGTCATCACACTTTTATAACAGTCTTCATTATGATATAAGGACAGTCATACCACTTATTATCTCTTACGCGCGCGTACGCTCGCGCATCCTGTAATTTTTCATTTTTTCTATCACTTCTATCACTATTTTCTTAATTCTTTTGTTATCAGAGTGTTAAAAGCCCAAAATCAGTGATAGAAGGGGTGATAGAAGTGATAGAAGAATGGCTTTTTTAGTATAAAAAGCCTGATTTTTGCGGTATTTTCACAAAATTTAAGCATCGATATAGCGCATTATATGGCTAAAAGACATTAAAGCAAGTGTTAGCAGCACTCCTTCAACCACCAGCATAACACGTCACATGAAAATAGTCGCAAAAACATTTGGTTATTTCAATTATTATTGTTAACTTTGCAGCGCAATAAAGCACAATTAAGTTATGGACAAAATGCAACTGAAACGTCTGCCCGTGGGCATACAGACATTTGATAAAATTAGAGAAGATGGCATGCTATATATCGATAAGACTGAGTATATTTGGAATATGATACATGCCAGCAACAATATTTTCCTGAGCCGCCCGAGGCGGTTCGGCAAGTCTTTGCTTGTATCTACCTTGCAGTCCTATTTCGAGGGGAAGAGGGAACTTTTCAAAGGACTGTATATCGACAGCGTTGAGAAGGATTGGACGGCATATCCTGTGCTGAGATTCAGTATGGCATCAGGCAAACACATGGAGAAAGAACAACTGGAGCGTTATCTGCTTTCCATACTGGAAGATAACGAGAAGCGTTTTGGTCTCACCTCCGACAAAACCGACCCAAATCTGAGACTCAAGAACCTCATTAGCAACGTCCACGAAAAGACAGGCAAGAAAGTGGTCATCCTTATCGACGAATACGACGCGCCCATGCTTGACGTGGTTCACGAGGACAAGACCCTGCCCCAGCTTCGCAACGTCATGCGCAACTTCTACTCTCCGTTGAAAGATGCCGACCCCCACTTGCAGTTCCTGTTCCTCACCGGCATCACCAAGTTTTCGCAGGTCAGCATCTTCAGCGAACTGAACAACCTGACAAACATTTCCATGGACTCGGATTTTGCCGCAATATGCGGCATCACCAAGGAGGAAGTGCTTACTCATACTATGGACTACATCGACAGGCTGGCCGCCAATAACGGATGGACACGTGAGAGGGCAATCGAAATCCTTACACAGCAGTATGACGGCTATCACTTCACGTGGCCATCCCCCGACTTGTTCAATCCCTTCAGCCTTTTGCAGGCTTACAACAAGAAACGTGTGAATAACTATTGGTTTTCTACCGGCACACCAACATACCTTATCGAGATGCTCCGCAAATATCACGTGATGCCGTCGAGAATCGGCGGCGGAAATGTTCAGTCATCCGCCTTCGACGCCCCTACAGAGAGGATGAAAAGCATACTTCCCCTGCTCTATCAAAGTGGCTACATTACGATAAAGGACTATAACCCCGTGTCGCAAAACTATAAGCTCGACATCCCCAACAACGAGATTCGTGCAGGACTTATGGAGAGTCTTCTGCCCAACTACGTTGATGAATACGCCGACGAGGGCAGTTCAATGGTTGGCGACATGTATGTTGCGCTTCTCGAGGACGACATCAACGAGATGCTACGTCTGCTGCAAGCCTATCTTCTCACAGTCCCCTACTGCAACAATGCCGACTCTGAGGGTCACTATCAGCAGCTGCTCTACGTAATATTCTCACTTTTCGGAAGATACGTCGATGTAGAGGTTCATACTCCGACTGGCAGAGTAGATATAGTGATGTACACATCAAAAGCGCTTTATCTCTTTGAATTGAAACTCAACATGTCGTCGCAGGCCGCAATTGCCCAGATAGACCTCAAGGACTACTCCTCAAAATTCGCCCTCACAGGCCTACCCATAGTGAAAGTCGGTATAAACTTTGACGCCACCCGTCATACAATTGGCGAATGGCAGGTGAAAAGATAATAACTCAACTTTCTGAAGTGATAATTCCCAATGTATAAGGGTTTTATTTAAACCACAGAGATAAAGAGGATAAGAGTTTTGGGGCAATCAATCTCTTTCATAATATAAATACTCTTAATCTCTTAAACTCTGTGGTTCAAAATCCATTTCCGAAACTTGAGTAATAATATAAAAATAAGGTATGAAAGAACTAAATACAACAGGAAAACCCAAGGGCATTCCCTACGGCATGATGAACTTCGTGGCAATTCGCGAAGACAATTATTATTATGTCGATAAGACTCGATTTATAGAGAAGATTGAGAACTCAAACCGCTACTTCTTCTTTATCCGCCCTCGCCGCTTTGGCAAAAGCCTCACCATGTCGATGCTCCGTCACTATTATGACATAAATACGGCAGACAAGTTTGAGCGACTTTATGGCGACCTGTATATAGGCAAGAATCCAACGCCAAACCGCAACAAGTATCTTGTCATGAACCTCAACTTTGCAGTGGTTAATGCCGACTTGGGCAACTACCGAAATGCGCTGGATGCACATTGCAACACTCGTTTCAACTCATTTTGTGACCAATATGCGTCATATTTGCCTGCTGGAATAAAGGAAGAGCTTAGCAATAAAAACGGTTGCGTTGAACAATTGGATTATTTATATGAAGAATGTTCAAAAGCCGGACAGAAGATATACCTTTTCATCGACGAGTATGACCACTTCACCAACAACATCCTTTCGGATGCCGCTCGTGAAAAAGAATACCGAAAGGAGACGCATGGCACCGGCTACCTGCGCACATTCTTCGATACAATTAAATCAGGAACCGATTCATCCATCGAGCGTGTCTTCATCACAGGTGTTAGTCCAGTGACGCTTGACGACCTTACGAGCGGATTCAACATCGGCACCAACTATTCCCTTGCCTACGGCTTCAACGAGATGGTGGGCTTCACCGAAGAGGAAGTGCGCGAGATGCTGACATACTATTCCCAGCATTATGAGTTCCATCACACCGTGGATGAACTCATTGAGACGATGAAGCCATACTACGACAACTACTGTTTTGCAAAACAAGCATTCGGCGAAACCACCATGTACAACTCCAACATGGTTCTTTCCTTTATGTATAAATATTTGGACAACAGATGCAGAATACCTGACGCAATGCTTGACGAGAACATCCGTGTTGACTATAACAAACTGCGTATGCTCATACGCAAGGACAAGGAGTTTGCCCACGATGCATCAGTCATACAAACACTTGTGTCGCAAGGCTTTGTCACTGGGGAGATAAAGGAAGGATTCCCTGCCGAGGACATTGCCAAGGACAACAATTTCATCAGTCTGTTGTATTATTTTGGTTTGGTCACCATTGGAGGCCGCTATCAGGGAGACACAAAGTTCATCATACCCAATGAGGTTGTTCGTGAGCAGATATTCTCCTATCTACTTGACACTTATAGCGACAACGACCTCACATACGACGAATACGGCATACGCAAAAAAGAGCAGCTCATGGCATACTGTGGCGACTTTAAGCCATTCTTCCAATATATAGCCGACAGCATCTACACCTTTGCCTCACAACGTGACCGCCAAAAAGGCGAGTCATTTGTGCATGGCTACACCCTTGCCCTGACAAGCCTCTGCCGTTTTTACCGCCCGATTTCCGAGCTTGACAACCAGAACGGCTATGCCGACATCTTCCTGCGTCCTATCCAGGAGATATACGACGACATGGAACATTCCTATATCGTCGAACTGAAATATCTCAACAGCAAGGCTACAGATGCTCAAGTCGCTTCAGCCATTGAGCAGGCAAAGTCTCAAGTATGCCGCTATGCCGACACCGTCAACGCCCAGCAGCAGATAGGCACAACCACTCTCCACAAAGTGTATGTGGTATATCGAGGCGTAGAGATGGTGGCGTGCGAAGAGATCGAAGATAACAAAATCAACTGAAACACTGAAACAGTGAAACGCTGCGAATCGTTAATATGAATGAATTGTATGTATAATAATTTAAAACCAAGACTACAATGGGTAGATACAGCCAAGGGGATATGTATTCTTTTGGTTATTCTTTACCACACGACTGAGCATATAATGGATTTGAGTCCTGCGATCCGTGATATGCTTAGGGCAACACGTATGCCACTGTATTACACAATCGCAGGATTATTCGTTTCCATAAAAAGTCCACGTATATTCCTTAACAAGAAGATAAATAGACTTATCATTCCATTTTGCTTCTTCATTCTATTGGGAAATCTCGTCTCATATATAAAATCAGTCATTGAAGAAACAGGATTTACATATTTCTCTCCACTATATTATGTAATTACCAGTGACCCTGAGGGAAAATTCATTAACTCCCCTGTTTGGTTTCTGTTTTCATTATTTGATGTATATCTTATTTTCATGCTCATTGAGAAAATATCAAACTATTGCGGAAACTATAAGACAACCATAAAAGTTATATTATCACTATTTGCAGGATTTTGTGGAATTAGGTGTAATAGAATGGGCATTGACCTTCCCTTCTTTCTTGACTCTTCACTCACGGCTACCCCTTTCCTGATTTTCGGGCATTTAATAATGTCTAAAACAAATATTTTCAAGAATGATTTCAACAATCGAATATATCTTTCATTATCTATTCTTTTGATAGTAATAGCCTTGTTTACTGCTCATGGAGATATAGATTACCGTCTCAACAATTTCAAGACATCCATATTCCACATATATGTTCCTGCCTTTTGCGGTGTTATAGGCATTCTTATGCTTACAAAATCCATTGGCACAATTCCCGTAATCACAAAAATCGGCCGATACTCAATAGTATATTTAGGAACACATTACCTTTTCTTTAAAGATTTAAGGTTGTTCTTTGAATCACATATATGTCAACAACAGATGATCCTTATCGACTTGCTCATCTTCTTCTGTACAGTCCTTTTTTCTATGATATTATGTTGGATATTACTGAAGACAGTGCCTTGTCTCATAGCTCAAAAGGATTGTATCTATATAGGAGACGTAAAGAAATTCAGTAACTATTCAGCAGCCCTCACAAGCAAACCCATTAATGCTTAGAGTGTAAGG
>SAMEA3663208__coassemble_97_pt1 | contig 52697 bp, 54 predicted proteins | sample SAMEA3663208__metabat2_low_PE_010 | metagenome-assembled genome bin SAMEA3663208 (sample SAMEA3663208) | pig gut metagenome | biome: pig gut; feature: pig-associated habitat; material: faeces | place: China | collected 2013
GAAACCATTTATTTATAATAGTTTAACAGAAAATCTCTAATTGATAGTACAAACAGGCACTAAATTGGCAATTGTAAACATCGAATGTCTCACCGAACTTGGCGACGATGTTCTTGATAGCAGTCTCGATACCAGAGGTAGTACCGTGGATTTCGAGGTCGTAAGCCGGCATCACTGCAGGAATCTCCTCCTGCCATCCGTCGAACTTCATACCCTCTTCAACAGTAGGCTCGTAAGCAGGAATAGCCTCGCCATACTTAACCTCAGCAACGTTGACAACCTCATCGTTCAGATAGTATGTCACCTTATAAGTGTTTATACTATACTGGGCGGTGAAAGTCTTTTCTCCATCTTCTGTTACTTTTTCCGGAACAGTCTCAACATATTTCTCGAATGTATGTCCTTCCCACTCCAACTGCTCATCCATAGGCATTTTGAGAAAGTTTTGACAATATCCAAGGCTCCTCGTATATGGAATAAATCAATATCGGAACACAGGAACCAATACGGCTAATGAGATCGAAAATAGCCACGGCATCTGAATCCGGGTACTCCATATCCAGAATGCAGAGGTCAAAATGAATCTTGGCACCAAGAAGACTCTGCAACTGCTTGGGGCTGTTACATTCAAGACACGTCACTCCCTGCAACTGGGAGAGGACTGACTTTATGCCTTCACGCACTATCGGATGATCATCCACTATAATAATCTTAAAATTCTTCATCTATAAATATGTTAGGCATTCTATTTCAGCGCAAAGTTATAAAAAAAGAAATAAAAAAAGGAACTTTTTCCAAGAAAAAAGTCCCTTTAACCTTAAAAATACTACTTAGTAGTAGATGATTTCACACTTTTATGGGAAAAACCAACTTTATTGAGGTTCCTTGCTCATCACTGTCGTAGCTTATCCTGCCATTCAACGACTTAACCCTCTCGTCAACAATTCCAAGTCCCTGGCCCTCACCTTGACGAGGTTCAGACATGCCATGCCCATTGTCTGAGATATGCAGCAGACCGGTCGCTGCATTGTCCTCAACTGTGAGGCTGAGCGTAATAAGGTCAGCACCAGAGTGCTTGACTGCATTGGAGATACACTCCTGGGCTATTTTTAAGTATTTAGAAAATACAGAGAATACTCTGTGACTCCGTGTCTCTGTGTTCTATAAATAACTTTATGGTATGGAAAATTTCATTTTTCTTAATTGTAGTTTTTTATTAGGTTATATGCTAATTTCTCAGCCTCTGCCCTTGCGGGTTTCCCAGTCCCGGTTGTCGGCAATGGGATGACTGTGAGGATATGCCTCGGCATCCAGTGCTTGGGGAGGACTGAGCGGCAGATTTCTTCCAATTCATCTGTATTTAAAGTATCCACCAAGAGAGTGACCGCCTCGCCAAGACGGGCATCGGGCACCTTGGTAATCATATATCCACATTGGAGGTGAGGCCGTAAGAGTCGCTCCACCTCTTCTATTTGTATCTTTATACCGCCACTGTCAATGACGTTGTCCTTACGACCTAAGATGCGGAACTGCTTTTTGCCATCGGCGAGAGTGCGCAGTTCGGCTATATCGTTGGTCTTTAGCCTTTCTGAATTGACAGCAGGTGCATATATCTCAAGACATCCATCTGCAGACAAACTCACATCCACACCATCAAAGGGTGAATACCACAGACTTGCCTCCTCACCGCTAATCCTTCTCAGGGCAATATGGGATAATGTTTCCGTCATACCGTATGTGCTCCACACGGCATTGGGAAACCGACGCAACTGGCTCTCCAAGGATTCGTCGATTGCCCCGCCACCTATTATTAAATGTCGGATGGACTTGAGTCGCTCGGCCTCTTCGGAAACTTGGAGGGAGGAATAGACCTGCAAGGGAACCATCGCTGCAAAGTCAAGAGGTTCGGAGATGTCTTTAAGGGGATGGCTCGAAGGTGTCACTTCTATCAGACGAAGACCGCGTACCAATGAACGCACGACAACCATCTTGCCGGCGATATAGTCGAGAGGCATGCACAGAAGAGCTGTATCTCCTTCTTTCAGTCCGAGGAAGTCACAGGTAATCCTTGCGGAATTGACCATACGCCGTTTCTCCACGAGCAATCTCTTGGGTTCACCCGTGGATCCGCTGGTATGCACCTCTATAACATTCGAGGCGTCATTCCACTGCTGAAGAAATTCTTCTGACGTCATGTTTTTATTTTGGGAGTTAAGGGAGTTAAAGGGAGTTAAAGGAGTTAAGGGAGTTAAAGACATATGCTTTCTCGACAGGCCGCGGGCGGGACGCCCACGCTCCCAGAGGCATCCGCATCCCATTGTCGCGCAGCATTGACTTCGTCGATGCCTGGCTGCACCTCAGCATAGCTCAAGCAAGCTTGGCTCTGCGTTCGGTTTGCGCAGCATTGACTTCGTCGATGCCTGGCTGCACCTCAGCATAGATCAAGCAAGCTTGGCTCTGCATTCGGTTTGCGCAGCCATTCTTCATTCTTCATTCTTCATTCTTCATTTAAAATATTCTTCATTTAAAAAAAAGAGCTTCTCCCCTCTCACCTCCAACGGCATGGGAATATTGTCGGTGAAGAGCTGGCCTGTGCCGAGACCTTGCGCCATCACCTTGCTGCCAGTGCCATAGATGTCAGCGGCAAGTTGGGCGACGGCGTTAAGACCCACGTTGCTCTCAAGCGCACTGGTAATCCATGAACCAATACCCTTGTCACGGGCTATCTCCACCCATTCCCTTGTGCCCTGTATTCCTCCGTGGAGCGATGGTTTAAGCACGATGTATGCCGGTTTGATGATATTCAGCACCTGTGCCTTCATCTCGGGCATATTCACTCCAATAAGTTCCTCATCAAGGGCAATGGGCAATGGAGAATCACGGCATAGCTGCGCCATATATCCCCACTGGCGGGGCTTGATGGGCTGCTCTATCGAGTGGATGGCATACTGCGAGAGCAGTTCCATCTTATACAATGCCTCCTCATACTTGAAACCGCCATTGGCATCCACACGCAACTCCACCTCACGTCGGGAGAAGCGGTCGCGTATTCTCTTTACCATGTCAAGTTCCTGTTCAAAGTCGATGGCACCAATCTTCAGCTTTATGCAGTGGAATCCCTGTTCGAGTTTTTCCTCAATGCGTGCAAGCATCTCCTCGTATGAACCCATCCACACGAGTCCGTTGATGGTGATACCCGCCTCGCCACGAGTGAAAGGAGTATCGAAAAATATGTCTCCACGCTCGAAGTTGAGCAATGCCGTCTCCAATCCGAAGAGGATTGAGGGATAAGGGCGCAGCATCTGATAATTGATCTTGCCCTCCTGGCAGAATCTCTCGCACACGGCATTCAAGGTTTTCTCAAATTCGGGTGTGGCGTCGCAACTCAGGTCAGGCAGCGGTGCACACTCCCCCACCCCCTTGTGTCCCGGCATTTCGTCGGAAGTAAGGTGCAGGAGCCATGACTTTCTCTCAGTATATACTCCACGTGAAGTGCCTGCCGGCTGCTTGAAGTGGAATACTCTCGGTTCAATTTCTATCTTGTACATCTTTTTGGAGTTTTTTGGGGGGAGTTAAAGAAGTTAAGGGAGTTTAAAGGAGTTAAAGACGTATGCTTTGCTAACAAGCTGCGGGCGAGACGCCCACGCTCCCAGAGGCATCCGCATCCCCACTGTCATCGCGGTAGCAACTTCTTCATTCTTCACTGACTTCGTCGATGGCTGGCTGCACCTCAGCATAGCTCGAGCAAGCTCGGCTCTGCGTTCGGTTTGCGCAGCCATTCTTCATTCTTCACTCTTCATTCTTCATTTAATAAAAATCACGGTAGTTTGGGATATTTCTGGAAATCGGGCTTGCGCTTCTCAAGGAATGCCTGACCTCCCTCGTGAGCCTCGTCGAGGAAATAGTAGAGCATCGTGGCATCGCCGGCAAGCTCCTGGATTCCTGCCTGTCCGTCAAGCTCGGCATTAAGTCCAGCCTTTATCATTCGCAAGGCAAGCGGACTGCGCTCCATCATGGTCTCTGCCCACTCAACACACTCGTCCTCAAGACGCTCGAAGGGAACAACCTTGTTGACAAGTCCCATGCGCTCTGCCTCGGCAGCAGAATACTGGCGGCAGAGGAACCATATCTCACGCGCCTTCTTCTGACCCACACAACGGGCAAGATAGCTTGCGCCGAAACCAGCATCAAAAGAACCCACCTTGGGTCCTGTCTGACCGAAGATGGCATTTTCTGAGGCTATGGACAAGTCGCACACGAGGTGAAGCACATGACCGCCTCCAATGGCATATCCATTAACCATGGCAATCACAGGCTTAGGCAAACGACGTATCTGCATCTGCACGTCGAGCACACTGAGTCGAGGCACTCCGTCCTCATCCACATATCCTCCGCGTCCCTTGACGTGCATGTCGCCTCCTGAACAGAAAGCCTTGTCGCCGGCACCCGTGAGGATTACGACACTGATGCGCGAAGCCTCGCGGCAATAGGCGAATGCCTGACTCAACTCCAACGTGGTTCGCGGAGTGAAAGCATTGCGATAACGCGGGCGGTTAATGGTTATCTTTGCAATACCATTATACTCTTCAAACAGGATTTCCTGAAAATCCTTTATCTTCTTCCATTCTCTTGTTGCCATATACTTTAATTCTTTAATCTTTTAATTCTTTAATCCTTCAAAACCACCTCCAGCACCATCGGTCTTTCTGTCTCCGCAGTCAGCAAGGTTACAATGCCGAGGTGCATCTCTTCCACGGTCTTGGCGGAAAGGTAGCCGATGTCGTTCTGGGTGCATATTCCACGGGCATCGGCGGAGTGACGGCCTGCAATGAAGCGGTCGCGCTCGGCACAGTTTTCGAGACCTTTGACATTATCAAAGATACCGCCATGATGGTCATTCAGGATGATTATGCGGAGGTTGCCACTGAGATTACTGTTCCACAGGGCGTTCTGGTCGTAGAAGAAACTCAGGTCGCCAAGCACGCAGAACACGTTTTGCATTCCTTCACAAATTACGGCATGTCCGGCTGCAGTGGATAGGCTTCCCTCTATGCCGTTTATACCTCGGTTGCAATACACTGCATGTCCTGAAGCATACTGACATGCGAGGCGAACGGCAGTACTGTTCCCGTAATGCACTTTATAATCATAATCCATGTCCTCCAACTGCTCCTCGAAATATTTCACTGTAGTGGCAGCAGTCAGGACGTTCTCGTCTATCGACATCAAGCGTTGCGTCTCATTTGCGAAAGCCTCTTGCCATTCTTCATAAAACGTAGAATGAACAACTAACCTATTCTTTAGATAATTAGAGGCTATTTGGATAAAATCATAAGCATAACAACGCAGCACTCCGTCAAGACGACGGAATGGAGACGTAAACTCGCCTGACTTATCCACTCGCCAAACCTTAAGGTCGGGAATGGAAGCAAAACGCGAGTTTATGCTCCGGCATACGGTTGTTCCCCCGATATATAAAATGAAATCAGGAAGCATCGAGTCGGGCATCGAGTCGATTATACCCGCATACGGACGGGCATATATGTCACCCAATGGTTCGCTAATCACTACAACATACTTTTTCAGCACATCCAACTCGTCATGAAGCACCTGTGAGGCAGACTCCTGACCCAAGACTATCATCGGACGCCTTGCACTCAGCATTTCATCCACGACACACTTAATGTCATCAACAGAACAGTCAGCTTCAGGCACCGAGATATAATTATAAGGTATAGGGGGCAGGCTCTCCACCTGTTCGCACTCAGCCGGACTGGGCAACGGCACATTGATATGCACAGGACGCTTGTATTCGTCAGACTTGGCCAACGCCTCGCATATCAACCGGTTATGATAATATGTATTGTCGCCCATGGCATCAGTGAGATTCACCGAGCACACCACAAAATTGTCGAGAGCACCATATTGGCGCATCGTCTGACCTACGTTCTGACCGATTTCCTCCTGTGGCCGGTCGGCGGAAATGACGATAACTGGAACTTTCTGATAATAAGCCTCAACAATGGCGGGAGCGACATTGAGCAAAGCGGAACCGGAGGTGACAACGATAGCCGAAGGATTCATTCCGATACTGAGTCCCAAGGCAAAGAACCCTGCCGAACGCTCATCGGTGACGGGAAAACAATTAAACGAGTCATCTTCCAACAAGTTATTTGCAATGATGGCGTTTCTGCTTCCGGGACACAACACCACGTTTTCCACGTTGTATTCCTTAAGCAGCCCGATCAACATGTTCACTTTATCTTCCTTGTAAAACATCTCCTAATAGTTTGCATTTTTGATTCTGTTTCATTCCATTCCGACTCCTCCTCACTGTCGGCAATCAGTCCTCCACCGGCATGAAGTCGGTATTCGTTGCCGCATATCTCCATACATCTCAGCGAGACATAGAGATTAGCAGAGCCATCGCTTCCAATAGTTCCCATAAAACCGCTGTAATACCTACGTGCGACACTCTCGTTCGCAAGTATGAAATCCATAGCGGCAGACTTTGGCAATCCGCAAACGGCAGGTGTGGGATGGAGCTTGGCAAGGAAATCCCCCAGGCGCGTCTTGTCCTTCAATGAGAAGGAGAAGTCAGTGCGCAGGTGGCACACGTCGCCTGCCGCAACGGTATATGGGCCTTTGCACGAGCACTCATCCGAGAACCCGCTTATACATTCTTTTATATAGGAAGCCACATACTGCTGTTCGCTCTTGTTTTTCTCGTTCCATAATGTCCTGCCCCACAGTCCCATTGTTCCCGCAAGGGCAATGGTGCGGTATTCGCAGCCCCCGCTCTCGAGCAGAAGTTCGGGAGTGGCAGTGAGCCATGTGCCGCTGACGGGAGTGCTCACGAGGGCTACAAACATATTGGAATAGAGATGGCAAGCCCTCTCAAACAGGCGTCGGGGCGGTTCGGGATTGCCGATGACGTCAACCGACTGTCGGGCAAGCACAATCTTGGAGAAAGTGCCGTCAGAAATGCGTGAGTGAAAGGACGAGAAATCACGGGCATACTCATCACGGCGGGAAATACGCTGCACGACATTGCCCTCAGGTGCATAGTCGTATCCCTTCATAAGAGGGAAGGCACGCTTGACTATCCTGTCGGGCTGAAGCAAGAGCACGGGACAGTCGTCAGTCACGGCAAAAGGCGCGATGACAAACCCGCTCTGCCCGTTGAGAGCCTCAACAGAACCAAATCTCAACGGTTCGCCGGAGGTCTGCACCATCTCGGTATATTCAAGTTCACCAGGTTTACGGAATAATGCGTAACTCTCCATCTATTTCTTCTTGTCGATTATGTAGTTAGTTACACTTGCCGTGGATATAAGCTGGCCGGAGGTGTCGGTGATATCCACGTTCCACACATGCAACGTGTTGCCGCTATGCACTATGCGTGCCAAAGCCGTAACGGTATCACCCTGAGGCACAGCCCTGACATGAGTGCCACTGACATTGATGCCGACGCAAATCTTGTCGGGACAAAGGGCGGAAGACCCAGCCCCTGCCAATGTCTCAGCCAATGCCAACGACGCGCCTCCACTGAGATAACCCATTGGCTGGCGGCTGTTTTCATCAACATTCATGCGTGCCATGCAAGTGTCAGGCTCCGGTGTGGAAAGAAATTCCATCCCCAACACCGTAGCCATGTTACGCTCTGCGTTAATTTTGTCCAATATAGTTCCAAAATCCATTATTTAAGCTTACAAAGTATTTAATTTTAAGGAGTTAAAGGAGTTAAGGTAGTTAAAGGAGTTAAAGACGTATGTTCTAACCATAGAGACTCCTTGATGGATGCGGAAAGACTATTGTCTTTAACTCCATTAACTCCTTTAACTCCATTAACTCCTGAAACACCTTCAACTCCTTCAACTCCTGAAAGTCAAGTTATTTAAAGAGCGAATACTCCTCCACTTCCCATGCCAATGCACTGGCCCCGAGAAGGTCACGCTCGCGGTCATCCAAAGTAGTGATAAGCAGTTTCACCTTGCCGCGGATGTTGTGGAACACATGCTGGTCGAACGACTCCTGTGCAGGTTCAAGCAACCATTTTCCTGCATGGGGAATACCCCCGGAGAGAATGATTGCCTCTGGGTCGAGCTGTGATGCCGCCGTTGCGAGCGCCAAACCAAGCAGATAGCCGGTACGGCGATAAACCTCAATGGCAAGCTCGTCGCCCTGGTCGCAGAATTCGGTAATCATCTTGGGAGTGAGTTTCTCCACCCCCCTCATGAGAGACGGCTTGTCGCTCTCGGCAAGTATCTCCTTTGCAGTGGTAACTATACCCTTGGCAGCAGCGTAAGCCTCAAGACATCCCTTGAGTCCGCATCCACACTGGCGACCGTTATCCACGACACATGTATGTCCAATCTCCCCGGCAAATCCGTTGGCACCAAGATGAGCCTTGTTGCGCGTGAAGACACAACTGCCAAGTCCGTGACCGATTCCAACCAATATAAAGTCCTTCATACCATGGGCACAACCAAAGGCATGCTCACCCAAAGCCATGACATGACAGTCATTGCCAAGGGCAACGGCAAGTCCAAGGCGGTCGCGCAGCAAGGCAGCCATCGGTATGACACCCTTCCACGGCATGTTTGGAGCATTCTCCATACATCCCGTCTTGAAGTTCGCACTCGGACAGCTAATGCCAACCGAACGGATGGTCTCATATCCGCCATTGTTCTCAGCCAGAAGCATAATGCTCTCGGCAAGCTTGCTGACAAACGAGCTGATAGTCGCATATTCCTCGGTGGGAAAGCTGTCTCTTGCAATAATCTTTCCCCTCAAATCAACTATCGCATACGTGGTTTGTTCAAAACCTATATCAACGCCTACTACGCGTTCTTTCATCTTTGTTGTGTACATAGAACATCTACTTTGGTAATTACAATCGCAAAAGTACTGTTTTTATGAATAACTACCAAATTTTATGCAGTAAAAAACGCTTTTTTGCTCGATTTTTAACATTTTTGCAGATTCCGCTACCTTTCTTAGGTATAAAAAAGCAAAAAAACGTGGTTTATTCAAATATATTTAGTAATTTTGCACCCACATATAATAAAGAACGAATATATTCGACAACAAGATGAATGTTTTAGAACTTAGTGAACAGGAAATAGGCAGACGCCAGAGTCTGCAGGAATTAAGGGATATGGGCATCGACCCGTATCCAGCTGCCGAGTACCCAACCAACGCTTTCTCTACTGATATCAAGGACGAGTTCAAGGACGAGGACGAGCCACGCCAGGTGTGCATCGCCGGACGCATGATGAGCCGCCGTGTGATGGGAAAGGCAAGTTTCGTGGAGTTGCAGGACTCGAAGGGAAGAATCCAGGTTTATGTCACACGTGACGACATCTGCCCCGAAGAGGACAAGGATTTATATAATAAGGTGTTCAAGCGACTGCTCGACATCGGCGACTTCATTGGAGTGAAGGGATTCGTATTCCGCACCCAGACCGGTGAAATCTCGGTACATGCCAAGGAACTGACCCTGCTCTCGAAGAGCCTCAAGCCACTGCCTATCGTGAAATACAAGGACGGTGTGGCATACGACAAGTTTGAGGATCCCGAACTGCGCTACCGCCAGAGATATGTTGACCTTGTGGTGAACGAGGGAGTGAAGGACACATTCCTCCAGCGTGCCACTGTCATCCGCACCATTCGCCGAGTGCTCGACGAGGCAGGTTACACCGAGGTTGAGACCCCGACACTGCAGAGCATTGCCGGAGGTGCAAGCGCACGCCCGTTCATCACCCACTTCAATGCCCTCAACATCGACATGTATATGCGCATCGCCACTGAGCTTTATCTGAAGAGGCTCATCGTGGGAGGTTTCGAGGGTGTGTATGAAATCGGAAAGAACTTCCGCAACGAGGGTATGGACCGCAACCACAATCCCGAGTTCACCTGTATGGAGCTTTACGTACAGTATAAGGACTACAACTGGATGATGTCGTTCACCGAGAAACTGCTTGAGACCGTCTGCATCGCCGTCAACGGCAAGCCCGAGCGCGAGATCGACGGACAGATAATCAGCTTCAAGGCTCCGTTCCGCCGTCTTCCTATCCTCGATGCCATCAAGGAGAAGACCGGCTACGACCTCAATGGCATGTCGGAGGACGAAATCCGCGAGGTATGCAAGAAGCTCAACATGGAAATCGACGACACCATGGGCAAGGGCAAGCTCATCGACGAGATATTCGGCGAGTTCTGCGAGGGCACATACATCCAGCCCACATTCATCACCGACTATCCCGTGGAGATGTCACCCCTGACCAAGATGCACCGCTCAAAGCCCGGACTCACCGAGCGTTTCGAGCTGATGGTGAACGGTAAGGAGCTTGCCAACGCCTACTCAGAGCTGAACGACCCGATTGACCAGGAGCAGAGATTCATCGACCAGATGAAGCTTGCCGACAAGGGCGACGACGAGGCAATGATCATCGACCAGGACTTCCTGCGCGCACTTCAGTATGGTATGCCTCCCACAAGTGGTATCGGTATAGGTATCGACCGTCTCGTGATGCTCATGACCGGCAGGACATATATCCAGGAGGTGCTGTTCTTCCCGCAGATGAAGCCTGAGAAGAAAGCTCCGCGCAGCAGCAACGAGGAATGGGCAAAGTTAGGTGTCGAGGAGAAATGGGTGGCAGTGCTCAACAAGTGCGGCTACTATCTCGTGAGCGACATCCGCGAGGTGAATCCCCAGAAACTGCAGATGGACGTATGCGGAGTAAACAAGAAATACAAGCTCGGCTACGACAATCCCAAGGTTGAGGAATTTGCCGCATGGATTGAGGCAGCCAAACAGTAGTATTATATATATAATAAGGTGAAGAAATGTTCGATTGCGGTAAGATAGCCATCATAGGTGGCGGAAGCTGGGCAACAGCCATTGCCAAGATTGTGGTGAGACACACTCACCACATAGGCTGGTATATGCGACGCGACGACCGCATAGAGGAATTCAGGCGCATGGGCCACAACCCTGCTTATCTGACCAGCGTCCACTTCGACACTAAGGAGATATTCTTTTCGAGCGACATCAACCGCATCGTCCAGGACTATGACACTCTGGTCTTTGTGACTCCCTCGCCCTACTTGAAGAATCATCTCAAGAAACTGAAGACGAGAATACGCGACAAGTTTGTCATCACCGCCATCAAGGGCATTGTGCCCGACGAGAACTTGGTATGCTCGGAATATTTCCATCAGGTGTATGACGTGCCTTACGACAATCTCGCATGTATCGGCGGACCGTCTCATGCTGAGGAGGTTGCACTCGAACGCCTGTCATATCTCACCGTCGGATGCTCCGACCGCGACAAGGCACAGGCATTCTGCGAAGTGCTCAACAGCGACGTGATAAAGACCAAGACCAGCAGCGACGTGATAGGCATTGAGTATTCGTCGGTATTGAAGAACGTGTATGCCATTGCGGCGGGAATATGCAGCGGCCTGAAGTTTGGCGACAACTTCCAGGCAGTGCTTATGTCGAATGCCGTTCAGGAGATGTCGCGATTCCTCACCGCTGTTCATCCTATAGAGCGCAGTGTTTATGACTCGGTGTATCTCGGCGACCTGCTCGTGACAGGCTATAGCAATTTCTCGCGCAACCGCACCTTCGGCACCATGATTGGCAAGGGCTACAGCGTGAAGAGTGCCCAGATAGAGATGGAGATGATAGCGGAAGGATTCTTCGGCACAAAGTGCATGAAGGAAATCAACCGCCGCATGCACGTCAACATGCCTATACTCGACGCCGTGTATAACATACTCTACGAGCGCATCAGTCCGCAGATTGAAATCAAACTGCTGACGGATTCGTTTAGGTAAATGAAGAATGAAGAGTGAAGAATGAAGAATTAATTATCATTGTAAATTATGAAGAATATAACACTTGACATCACAAAGGCTGCCCAGTTTCTGAAGGCTGGCGCAGTGGAGGCTCTTGAGCCTCAGGTGAAGGCCGCACAGGAGGCCCTCGAAAACGGCACATGCCCGGGTAATGACTTCTTAGGTTGGCTCCACCTGCCATCGTCCATCTCTGCTGATTTCATCAAGCAGATACAGGACTGTGCAAACGTACTCCGCGAAAACTGCGAGGCAATCGTCGTTGCAGGTATCGGCGGCAGCTACCTCGGTGCTCGCGCAGTCATCGAGGCTCTCAGCAACTCTTTCGCATGGCTTGTTAATGACAAGAGCAACCCCACCATCCTCTTTGCAGGAAACAATATCGGCGAGGACTATCTCTCTGAACTCACCAACTATCTTAAGGATAAGAAGTTCGGCGTGATAAATATCTCAAAATCAGGTACAACTACCGAGACCGCCCTCACCTTCCGTCTGCTGAAGAAGCAGTGCGAGGAGCAGCGTGGCAAGGAGGAGGCAAAGAAGGTGATCGTGGCAGTTACCGACGCCAAGAAGGGTGCCGCCCGCACTTGTGCCGACAAGGAAGGCTACACCTCATTCATCATCCCCGACAATGTAGGCGGACGCTTCTCTGTGCTCACACCTGTAGGACTCCTGCCCATCGCCTGCGCCGGTCTCGACATTGCAAAGCTTGTTGAGGGAGCACAGTCAATGGAGACAGCCTGCGGCAAGGACGTACCTTTCGCAGAGAACATCGCAGCCCAGTATGCGGCAGTGCGCAACGCCCTGTATGCAGAGGCTGGCAAGAAGATTGAGATTATGGTGAACTACCAGCCCAAGCTCCATTTCATGAGCGAGTGGTGGAAGCAGCTCTACGGTGAGAGCGAAGGCAAGGACGGCAAGGGTATCTTCCCCGCATCCTGCGACTTCACCACCGACCTCCACTCCATGGGTCAGTGGATTCAGGAAGGCGAGCGCACTATCTACGAGACAGTCATCAGCGTTGAGAAGCCCAACCGCACAATGCTCTTCCCCAACGACGAGGAGAACCTCGACGGACTGAACTTCCTCGCCGGCAAGCGCGTTGACGACGTTAACAAGATGGCAGAGTTAGGCACACGCTTGGCTCACGTTGACGGTGGTGTCCCCAACATCCGCGTCTCTATGCCCGAACTCAACGAGTACTATCTCGGACAGGTTATCTACTTCTTCGAGATTGCCTGCGGTATCAGCGGCAATATCCTCGGAGTCAACCCGTTCAACCAGCCAGGAGTAGAGGCATACAAGAAGAATATGTTCGCCCTGCTCGACAAGCCCGGATATGAGGCAGAGAGCAAGGCTATCAAGGAGCGCATCGCTTCCGAGAAATAAGACATAAGCAATATTTTTATTTATTGACAAAGCCATGTCCCAAAGACAGGGATATGGCTTTGTCTTCCAAACCCATTAAATGAAGAAATACCTTATTGTCATGTCTGCCTTACAAGCGTTTCTCATTTCTAATGCCCAGGATAAAGCATTAGAATGGAAAGTAAGTACGCAGACCTCAATCAGTTCAGGAGACAACAACCCGTTTTGGCTCAATGCAAACAGGTACGGGCTAAGTTCGCTCGATACCGACAATGGCTACTTGAGAGCCTCATTGGCCAAGGAAACTGCCGTGGATTCATTGGGAAGATTTACATGGGGAGGAATGGTTGACATTGCCACGGCGTTCAACTATTCCAGTTACTTTATTGTCCAGCAGGCATACCTGGAAGGCAGATGGAAAAAAGGTGTTTTGACAATAGGCAGCAAGGAATATCCCATGGAACTGAAGAGCCAGACGCTGAGCACAGGCTCGCAGACGTTGGGCATCAACGCCCGCCCCGTGCCGCAGGTTCGCGTTGCGCTTCATGACTACTGGACATTGCCATTCTCCAAAGGATGGGTTTCTATCAAGGGACATCTTTCGTATGGAATGATGACTGACCAGGGATGGCAGAAGGATTTCACCGACCTTAAATCACGTTATACAGAGAGTGTGCTATATCATTCCAAGGCAGGATACATGCGCATTGCTGACACCAAGAAGAAGCGTCCCCTGTCCCTGACATTGGGGCTTGAGATGGCAGCCCAGTTCGGCGGAACCACCTACATTATTGACAGATACGGCAAAATGCTTGTACTTGAAAACGACAAAGGGCTTGACGCATTCCTGACCGCACTATTTCCAGGTGGTGCGGACACCAGTGAGGACGTTTATCAGAATGCCCGGGGAAATATCGTGGGCAGTTGGGTAGGACGACTTGACATGGACTACCCCAAGTGGTCGCTTGGTATCTATGCCGACCACTACTTCGAGGACCACTCGTCAATGTTCCTTCTTGATTACGACGGCTATGGCGAAGGAGCTGATTGGGACAAAGGCAAGAATACAAGATTCCTTCTTTACGATTTGAAAGACATAATGTTGGGTATGGAGCTTAAATTAAAGAACTTCCGCTATATTAACAATATTGTGGCAGAATATGTCTATACAAAATACCAAAGCGGTCCGATTTATCATGACCACACCCAGCAAATGCCCGACCACATCGGCGGCATAGACAACTACTACAACCACCATCTCTATACAGGCTGGCAGCACTGGGGACAGGCAATGGGCAACCCGCTATATACCTCTCCAATATACAACACCGACGGACGGATTGAATTCAAGAACAACCGCTTCGTGGCATATCATATAGGCATATCCGGTCAACCGTCCAAAAACATTGCCTATCGCATTCTTTCCACATGGCAGAAGGGCTACGGCACTTACAAGGAGCCTTACTCCGACCCCAAGCACGGTTTCTACTGCATGGGCGAGGTGTCGTGTAAAATGTCCAAAGGATGGGACATCACTGCCGCTATGGCATTAGACCGCGGAAAACAGACCGGAAACAACTTCGGTGTGCAAGTGACCATAGCAAAATCCGGAATATTGAAGAGATAGAGAATAAACAATATTTTTTTGACAATAAGAACAAAAAAGAATCAAATATACACAATAAAACAAGACATTTTTAGTTTTATTTATAACTGATTCTTATTAATATGAATAACATACAGAAAATAGCAAAACGAATCTTTGACATCGTAATATCGGCAATCACACTTGTCGTATTCTCCCCTCTTTTCCTTTATTGTTACCTAATGGTCAGAAAAGAAGACGGAGGAACAGCTATATTTTCACAGGAGAGAATCGGTTTGCACGGAAAACCTTTCTTCATTTACAAGTTCCGCAGCATGAAGATGAACGCGGAAGAGGACGAGCCTCTGCTGTTTTCACAAGAGAACGATGAACGCCTGACAAGAATAGGAAAGACCCTGAGGGAGCACCATCTTGACGAACTGCCTCAGTTATGGAATGTCCTAAAAGGCGACATGTCGTTCGTTGGCCCGCGCCCCGAGCGCAAGTTCTATATCGACCAGATTATGGAGCATAACCCCGACTACGTCAAACTATACCAAATAAGACCCGGAGTAACATCCTACGCCACACTTTACAACGGCTATACCGACACTATGGAGAAGATGCTTCGCCGTTTGGACCTCGACCTCTACTATCTCGACCACAACTCCCTGCTCTTCGACATGAAGATACTGTGGATGACATTCACAAGCATAGTCTTCGGAAAGAAATTCTGATATATATCAGTTAAAAAACCGCAATACATTTGGTATTGTCATATATTATATTATGGAAATCTGAAGGCCAGAGAATATTCGCATCAACCCTTCACCCTACACAAATTGCATATAAAAGACTGATTATCTGGCATTTCAACGAATGTAGGGTTGTCTCAACCCTACACTACCCTACACTAACCCTACATTTAGTGTATAGTGAGTGAAGGGTTGTGTAGGGTCAGTTCAACCCTACATTGCCCGAACTCACTGAAACCCAAATATTTACACCGAATTTGTGAAGGGTGTAGGGTTATCGGCAAAATTCATCCGCACTCAGGATGTCTCGTCCTCGTAAGCAGTTGTCTCGCCCTCATAAGTTACATTGCCTACATTACCTAACGACTAAGACTACTCTGTCACCCCGATGACAGGCGACTGCCAAAGTGATGACAGACGACTGGCAATAACTTGGCAGAGCCAGTGGAGTCGTTTAAGCAGTTAAATACACTGGTGTTTTTCTATTTTACATGTATGTTGCTTCGACTCCCTGTCGTAGTTTATACCCACAAGAAGGATGTCTCCTGCATAGTCAGCCAACTTGGCGGGATAGTTCTTCTGCTTGATTTGGCTGATGGCAGTGTCAAAAAGCGTCTTCATATGCATTGACAAGTACGTCTCTTACCTCCTTGTTCGGGATAAAACATTCCTGTTCATCCTCATCGTATGTTAGATAACCGAGATGAATCAATACGGTGAGAACATCGTTCTTGCTGCGTACAATATGCATGTCATTCTGGAACTTTGAAGTATTGACTTGCACATGCTCACCAGCCAACATCTTTATTATGTCATCCTTCAATCCATCGAAGTTCATCTGGATATAAGTATTTATGGAATCGTAAGCCCCGGTAGTTGTCCAATAGCTCCTGCACTCACCACGCTGGATTGCTTTCATCACGGAATATGGATTATAAATGGACTTCTCCCTGCCGATGTTATATCCGTCATACCACATCTTTAGGTCTTCCACGGATACATTGTGTTGCTCAGCTAATGTCTTGACTTCATCCTTTGTGAATCCAAAGCAAGGAGCAAGAAAAGCCGGGTCAATAACCGAATACTCATTAAAGTTGTTCAAAGCCGACTCGGTGTTGTATCTCTTGATAGGAAGTATGCCTGTAAGATAGGCACCGGAAAAGACTTTGTTTGAACCCAACCCCTTGAATAGACGACGGAGCAGATCGACGTATGATGTCATGATGTATTCGTCAGAGCCCATCTCCCGCAGGATGGCATCCCACTCGTCGATTATCATCACGAAACGCTCGCCTGTGCTATCGCTGATGCGGTAGAGGATATCCATCAGGTCATCATCATCTTGTATGTTAATCTGAGGGAAGACATCAAGAACCTCTTTGATGATTCTGTTCTGAATACGTTTTACTATGTCCCTCTCGCCCCTGTATTTTGTAGTGAAGTCGGTAATATCGACACATATAACATAATACTTGTTGAGATATGTTTCAAATGTACTGTCTTGCTCTGCTTTCAATCCACGAAACAGCTCGCGCGAGTCGCACGACTTGTCATAATATGCACACAACATCTTTGCAGCCATCGACTTGCCAAACCTACGGCAGCGAGTCACACAGCTATAGCGACTCTCTGTATTGAGTGTCATATTGATTAATGGAATCAGCGATGTCTTGTCAACATACTCACTATTAACGATGTCGCTAAACTCACAATTGCCTCTATTAATATATGTACCCATAATTATTTCAAATGTTGCGGGAGAGATAAGCCCGCTTCTGATTGCAAAGATACTAATAATTTGTCTGTAATCCAAACATTCAGACCGTTGTTTCCATTCATTTACAACTATTTAACTAACCGAGGCTAAGAATGTAATTATTCAGATGGTATAATTTTAAACACAAAGACACGAAGATACAAAGTGTTTTTCGCTGAAGGAAGATACTATGAGCAGCAAAGCTGCTTACAAAGTCCACAAAGTTTTCCCGCTGCAAGCCTTTGTAGCGACTTTCAAGTCGCTTGTTGTCTTTGTATCTAAATAACTCAACTTTCTGAAGTGATAATTCCCAATGTATAAGGGTTTTATTTAAACCACAGAGATAAAGAGGATAAGAGTTTTGGGGCATTAAATCTCTTTCATAATAAAAATACTCTTTATCTCTTAAACTCTGTGGTTCAAAATCCACTTCCGAAACTTGAATAAATAAAATTTTCGTTTCTTTGTGTCTTTGTGTTCTAATATATAGAACCTGCTGAATAGTTACCTAAGAATATATAACATACAGATATTAATACTTCTTAATATGTTGATAAAAGGATTAAATTACTTGTCAACCTGTTTTATGAATAATACAATAGTAGTCAACCTAAATAGTTAAACTACAGACTATTCGGTCACAATCACTTTAAACGTCTTGAAGATCAACGTCAAATCATACAGGAATGACGCATTCTCCACATACTCCAAATATAAGCGTATCTTCTCCTGCATAATAACATTTATGTAATAATCCTCAGGATCTTCAGCTCTCTCCATAAGTTCGTTCTCATTTCTGAACTTGATTGATGCAGGGTCAGTTATACCAGGACGAACATCCAACACACGCATTTGTTCTGGAGTCCAATAGTCCACATAATGACGCACCTCAGGTCGGGGCCCCACCAAACTCATGTCACCCACTAATACATTGATTAGTTGAGGCAGTTCATCCAACTTGAACTTACGTATGAAATATCCCGAACGAGTCACCCTTGGGTCACGCCCTCCTATCGTCACTAAAGAACCCTTGTCAGCCCCTACACGCATTGAGCGGAACTTAAAAATCCGGAAGTCCTTGTTATACCTTCCGACCCTGACTTGACGATAGAAAACCGGTCCCTTGGAATCCAGCTTAATCCATAGCGCCACTAACAAAAGCACCGGACTGAGAACCATAAGCCCACAGCCCGATGCAAATATATCAAAAAAACGTTTTATCATAATGATTTCACTATATCACAGAAATTGGAAACAACATATTCCACATCCTCCTCCGACATCTTTGTATTCAGAGGAAGGGTTATCTCATTCTCATATAGATGATAGGCATTCTGGAAATCCTTGATATCAAATCTCAATGCCTTATAAGCCGTCATCATCGGCAGAGGCTTGTAATGAACATTGGTTGCTATTCCACGTTCAGCCATCAGCTCAATCACCCTATTCACCTCCTCACGGGAACGTCCCGATAAACGCACAAGATAAAGATGATGAGACGAACTGTGATCCGCATCATTATGATTAAGATACACCACCTTGTGCCCTTCGTCAAGTTGAATATTCAGTTTGTCTATCACCTCGTTATATATTGAAACATACTTCCTGCGCTTAGACAAAATTTCAGGATAGCGCTCAAACTGCACTAATCCCATAGCAGCCATAATATCTGTCATATTACACTTATACCAAGGTCCAATAATATCATATTCCCATGCTCCAAGTTTGGTCTTCGCCAGTGCATCTTTGTTCTGACCATGAAGCGAGAATAATTGGCTGACACGATATAACAGTTCATTCCATGTCTCTCCTTCTTTCTTAGGAACAGTGGGTAAATAATCAACATCCATTGGTACGACCTCGCCACCAAACATCAAATTCCAAGTCATTGCTCCTCCCTCAGCCGTAGTGAAATTCTTGACTGCATGGAAAGAGAACGATGAGAAATCAGCAATTTCACCCGCCATTTTTCCTTTTCTGCTGGCACCAAAGGAATGTGCGCAATCAGCACTCACAACGATACGGCCAATCTTAGCCTGCAAGGCATTGCCCGGGCAAAACAGATGCCTCTTTTCCTCCACAATCTCAAACACTCGGTCATAGTCTGCCACAATGCCGGCAATATCCACTGGCACAATCACTTTAGTATGTTCAGTAATGGCCTCTGACAGTTTGCCGTAATCCATCTCCACACTGTTTTTCTGGCTATCCACCATCACCAACTTGCAACCTATATGTTGTGTCACCGACGCTGTGGCTGTATAAGTATAAGCAGGCACAATAACTTCGTCATCAGACTTAAGGTCAAGCAGATGCAGAACCATCTCCATAGATGCAGTGGCTGAATTGAGACAAACAGTCTTTGACGTATGTAGATATTCAGAAATCTGTTGTTCCAGCTTCTTGGTTCGCGGACCTGTGGTAATCCATCCGCTCATAATGGCATTCTTAACCTCTTCTGCTTCTCTCTCCGTCATATCAGGAGGCGAGAAAGGTACATTACGTAATTTCATTGTCATAATAATCTTTCTAAAAATATTAACCTTTAATGCACTGATATCCTCTTCACGAAAAAGAATTTCTTATATGCATTTCCGAATATATTCAATATTACACATAAAGTTGCATGTACGGGATTCATTTCTTCCGCCACTCTGAAAATGGGATAATGAGCATATATTCGCTTGAATATGGACTTTGGAGTTATAGAATCGGAACGCCTACGATAGCGAGCGAGATTATCCTTGAGCAAATAGCATGGAGCCTTCTGCACTACCTTTAACCACATTGCCGTATCATTGTTTTTCCTTACATCCTTAATCTGAATTAAACCTATTTTTTCAGCATCATACATTACAGACAAGCAACCTGGCCAACAACAAGCATACATATTGAACTTGGACACCTTATTGATACCTGATACAAGTATTCCCATGTCCTTGCCTTCTTCTGTAATCTCAGTGTATTCGTGATATGTGAATGCATAGTTATTCTCAACCATAAAATGCAGCTGCCTTTCCAGTTTTTCTGGAAGCCACAAGTCATCTGAGTCAAGAAAAGCAATCCACTTACCTTTAGCTCTCCGGAGTGCATTATTACGGGTAACAGCTGCACCGGAATTCTTCAAGTTACATTCATACTTAATACGCTTATCTAATTTCAAGAATGGCAGTACAACCTTGTCTGTACCATCTGTAGAGCTATCATCCTGTATCAATAATTCCCAGTTATGGTAAGTCTGATCCTGCACACTCCTAATGGAATCTGCAATATATTTGGCACAAGCCCATGTGGGCATGATAATCGACACTAAACCTTTATCTTGCATTTTACATTAATTATACATCTAACGTTCCTTCAATAGACAATCCGAAGATTTGTCCAACACTTCATAAACCGAATTTTTGCTGATATACTCGGGAACAATGTCCTTCATCAGTCTTACGAGTTCAAGGTCTGACAGAGTATCACATTTCTCACCCATACCAACGATTTGGCTATTTACGATGTCGTAATCATACTGTCTAACCTTCGCAATTCGGATTTTGTCATGGAATGAGGGAAGCGTGGTTTCTTCAGTGCTCAACACCTCTTCATATAGTTTCTCGCCAGGCCTCAAACCTGTATATTTTATTTCCACGCCTTTGGCTCCACTAAGTTTTATCATTCTCTTCGCCAAGTCTGAAATCTTTACAGCCTCACCCATGTCAAACACGAAGATCTCGCCTCCATTACCCTTTACCCCAGCTTCAAGCACCAGTCTGCAAGCCTCCGGGATGAGCATAAAGAAACGAATAATGTCAGGATGTGTGACCGTTACAGGACCGCCCTTTTTGATTTGCTCGCGGAACAACGGTATGACGGAACCATTAGACCCTAACACATTACCGAACCTGGTGGTAACAAACTGTGTGACTCCATTAATTCTACCATTCTTGATGGCCTGGTCAAGACTCTGCACGTAAATCTCGCATATACGTTTCGAACATCCCATGACATTCGTGGGATTTACTGCCTTGTCAGTAGAAATCATAACAAATTTCCTTGAACTATATTTCACGGCAAGGTCTGCTATGTTCTTTGTTCCGATAATATTGTTTCTAATGCTTTCCGATGGATTGTCCTCCATCATAGGCACATGCTTGTATGCCGCAGCATGAAATACATATTCAGGACGGTATTTTTCGAAAATCCGTTCCATATTCTTCTGACAACAGATACTTGTCACAATCGTATGACATTCCACGTTTGGCCATTTTTCTGCCATCATAAGCCTGATGTCGTGCTGGGGAGTTTCTGCTTGGTCAATCAAAACAAGCCTTCGGGGATTGAATTTTGCAATCTGCCTGACCATCTCACTACCAATACTTCCGGCCGATCCCGTTATAAGAATAGTCTTGTCATTTAGTGCCTGGGCTATTGTATCAGAATCTATCATGATTTGCTTTCTCGGAAGCAACTCTTCTACGTCCACCTGGTGCAACATGTTTCCGTGTTCAATAGGCGAGACTCCATCCCACTCAAATTCCTCGGGCATCATAAACAATTTTATTTCATTGTCAGTCAGCAAGTCTATGAACTTCTGGTCAGAACAAAACTCAACTGTTGACATCGGAGACACTATAATACCTTCAATATCATCCTTTTTCATCCGTTGAATAAGTTTTTCACCCGCGTTAAAAACGGGCAATCCAACAAGATATTTCAATTTCTGCTCCTGCTGGGGAGATATAAATCCCTTAACTATATATTTCGAAGGATGCTGGTTTCTTACGCTCTTGGCAATACTAACACTCAATGACTTAGTGCCATAAATATATACGCATTTTGCATTCACATTTACGTCAACCACATCAAAAAGGGTTTTTACGAGCACCCTGACAGCCCACATTGACAAGGTTCCAAAACAGAAAGCGAACAGTGTAATACGAAATCCCGGGAATATTGTGTTATCATAATCAAAAAACAATACTCTAATTAGAATAACACACAATGTACCTATAACATTGGCAAATGCAAGGTTGTATAAGTCAACGAACGAGGAATATCTGATTACATTAGAGTATGTGTGAAATACTCTAAAACCAATCATGTAAAACAATAGGCACGACAAAATCACCCCGACTTTCTCCCAAAAGTAATCAACAATACCGTCGCCACCTAAAAAACAATAATATCCAAACAGATAGAAAAAAAGCAATATTAAGCAGTCGGTTGCAAGGATACACCAATAAGGCAATGCGTTGCGACTGAAATACCAACTAATGAACTTATGAAAAATTTGCATAATCATCTACCCTTTCCGATTTATAACTTGAAGACACACGTATATCTTGCTTCATCTGACGCCCTTCGGCAGACGATGCTTAACTTACTGTCAGTCGAATTACCTTCGACAAGCAATACTCCCAAATTACGTGTCGACATTATAGCCGAAACCATATATTCATTACTCATTACGAATCCTCTTTATTTAAATAACGTGCAAAATTACGAAAAATTGTCCAAACAGACAAATATATCTGTGTTTTTCTTCCATATTCTATTAAATATTGCAAACTTTGCAGAGAATTACATAGTAAAGTCTCGGTATTTTTCAATTTTACATGTATGTTGCTTTAACTCCCTATCGTAGTTTATTCCCACGAGAAGGATGTCTCCCGTATAGTCAGCCAACTTGGCAGGATAGTTCTTCCGCTTGATTTGGCTGATGGCAGTGTCAAAAAGCGTCTTCATATGCATTGACAAGTACGTCTCTTACCTCCTTGTTCGGGATAAAACATTCCTGTTCATCCTCATCGTATGTTAGATAGCCGAGATGAATCAATACGGTGAGAACATCATTCTTGCTTCTGACAATACGCATGTCATTCTGAAATTTTGAGGTGTTGACATTCACACGTTCCCCCGATAACATACTGATGATGTCATCTTTCAGACCATCAAAATTCATCTGTATATAGGTGTTGACCGAGTCGTATGCACTTGTTGTAGTCCAATAGCTTCCATAATCTTCTTCGCTTATTGCCCTCATGACAGAATAGGGATTGAACATACGAGAGGCTTTGCCAATTTGATATCCATCATACCATCTTTCCATCTCACTCAAATACATGCAATGTTTTTCGCATAGCTTCTCAACTTCCTCATGAGTGAAACCTAAAGCACTGGACATTTTACCAGGGCGAATCATGGTATATTCGCGGAAGTTGTTCAAAGCCGACTCAGTGTTGTATCTCTTGATGGGCAATATGCCTGTAAGATATGCTCCGGCAAAGACAACGTTTGAATTTAATCCCTTGAACAATCTGCGCAACCAATCGACGTACGACGTGACTACGTAGTCGTCGGTGCCCATCTCCCGCAGGATAGCATCCCATTCGTCGATTATCATCACGAAACGCTCACCTGTGTTTTCGCAGAAGCGGTAGAGAATTTCCATCAGGTCATCTCTCTCATTAACTTCGACATTAGGAAATGTTTTCATTACATTATCTATGATTTCCTGCTGCATAATCTTCACTATTTCCTTCTCGTTTCTGAATCTTGTAGTGAAGTCGGTAATATCGACACATATCACATAATACTTGTTGAGATATGTTTCAAATGTATTGTCTTGCTCTGCTTTCAATCCACAAAACAGCTCGCGCGAGTCACACGACTTGTCGTAATAGGCACACAGCATCTTTGCCGCCATCGACTTGCCAAACCTCCGGCAACGGGTCACGCAGCTATAGCGGAACTCGGTGTTGAGTGTCATATTGACAAATGTAATCAGCGATGTCTTGTCAACATACTCGCCATTCACGATGTCACGAAATGCATTATTGCCTTTGTTGATATATATTCCCATATTATTATTTCACTTGTAGCAGGAGATGTAAGCCCGCTTCCGATTGCAAAGATACAAAAAAATGTCCAAACCAACAAATATATCCGTATTTTTCTTGCATATACCATAAAAAAATGCTAATTTTGCGGCGAATTTAAAAATACCACAACAATGAAGATAAACAAGAAACATATACTTTGCATGATAGTAGGAGCGGTATGTCTCGCTACAATCTTGTCTTTCACTGCCATAACAGGAAAAGACAACCTACCAAATAACGACGATTACAAGCTCATTTTTTCTGATGAGTTCAACCTTCCCGACGGTTCTCAGCCTGACAGCACCAAGTGGAAACGCTGCCGCCGCAATCCAAGCCGCTGGGCAAGATGGATTTCCGACAGTAAGGATGTCGTATATATTAAAAACGGCAAATTAGTATGCCGTGCCATTCCAAACAAGGACCTGAAAGCCGACACTGCCCAAATGTTGACAGGAGCGATAGAAACGATGGGGGTGTTCGAAATGAAGTATGGCAAGGTGGAAGTCAGGATGAGAACGAACGCAAAAATCGGTAATTCTCCAGCAGCATGGATAAGAAACGATCAAAGAAGATACAAACTGTATTCTGAAATAGATATTATGGAATCGTTCGGAAAGAAAAAAGAGGTTTTTCACACCATACATTCCGAATATACCGTTAATAACCCTAAGCATGGTGAGAAAAACCTGTTCAAATCAAAAACAAATGTCACGAAATGGCACATCTATGGTATAATTTGGACTCCGACAGAAGTAATATGGACAATTGACGGGAAAGAGACTGGAAGATATCACAAATCAAGTTCCTCTACCCTATTGGCAAAACATCAATGGACATTCAATCAGCCGATGTTCTTGCGCCTAAATCAAAGTCTTGTCTATGGTTCTGTGGAGCAGAATCTTGACACCAAGACAACATACGCTACTGAATTTGACTGGATAAGGGTTTATCAGAAAAGATGACGATATACTTCCATCGTCGCTTTACTGATGGATTCCCAGCCGTACTCATTGGCAATAGTGTTCCATGCATTCACGTCGTTTTTTATTTTTGCCACCTCATTGGGGTGGGTAGCAAGGTGTATCAACATATGCTTCATTGCGTTGTGGTCATTTGGGGTGACAATCCATCCAACACCTGCAATCTTAAGAGGGTCGGTTAGTCCACCGACATCACTCACCAGCACAGGAGTCCTTTCATTCAACGCCGTCAATAAGGCACCACTTTGCGATATTAATCTGTATGGAAGAAGATAGACATCTGTGTGACGCAACAGATAAACAAACTCTTCATTACTGATTTTTCTGTCTTCTACCACTACATTGCTGATGCCTTTTATGTTGTCCAGTGAAATACCATTCTGTTTGCCTATAATGAGAAGACGAAGGTTTTCATTTTGACAAAGTTCGGGGGTTTCCTCCCATATTTGCGATAATAGGTCTATACCTTTGTATGCCGATTGCTCGCCTAATGAGGTGAAAACCATCTTGCCTTTGGTAGCATATCGCTGTTCAAATTCGTACTCACTGTTCTTATATGCTTGTTCGTTATATGCCATTTGGAGCAAACCATGTGGAATGACCCGGATTTTTTCTGAAGGTAGTTTGAATTTCTTGACAAGTTCTTCTTTCGTAACAGCAGTATGGACAATGATACAGTCAAACAGCTGATATGTTTTATTGTAAATGCCGAAATATGTTTCACCTGTATTATGCGGCAGTATGTTATGTGCGGTAAATACCAGCCGGACATTGAACAATATTTTTACAAGACGATAGAATGTATAGTCGAATTGGGGCGCTCTAAACCATTGCACATGGATAATGTCAGGCCTATGGAACATGATATAGAAAAATATCATAAAATAAGACCACAAATAACTAATAAACTTTGTCACATTGCTGTTACATTGGTTATAGGAGAAATATTTTTTTTGATGGATATGCTGAGGCAATGGCAAGTGGTCGTAGTATTTGCTGCAGATGTATGTCACATCGCCTTGCAGTTCTGACAATACGCCATAATCGTAGATTGAAAGGTTACGCATCGACTGTGGGTCTATATATATAATCTTCATCTTTTCCATTGATCTTAAAGAAATATAAAGTGATTAATCGTGAAGTTTGAGACGTTGCTTAATTTCTTTCCTGAAATCTTCGAGCAAGTGCAGTTGTCTCTTGTCTTTCTTTCCTAAAAAAACAAGCAATTTCTCGCGCAGAAATAATATGGTATTATTCCTCAGTCTATTTTTGATGATTCTTGTTTCCGTGCATCCTTTTTTCCTGCTTTGCGTTATGGCTACATCCAGCAGTTTAATTTCGTAGGCAAGATTAGGTTCACGTTCTTTCGTGAGATGTATATAGTGCGACTTCGGATTATATATCATGTGTGAAAAGCCCTTCTTTCTCATTCGGTAATGTATATCCTCTTCTTCGCCATACATAAATATTGTTTCATCAAACAATCCTGCTTGTTCAAACATCTCTTTCCTAATGAAGAAACAAGATCCAGAGAAGTGCATATAGCGTGGTATATAGCGGTCGTAACGGTTGCCTAACGAGGTCATGAGGGTTTGCAGATAACCGTTTACTGTGTATGCACAGCAAAAGGAGTTGGTGCTTGGCTCTGTGGCTGACAACATCTGTTTCATGCCATACATACCTAAACCATTGTCACCATCGAAGGCCTCCAATGCCGTCTGAAATACTGGTTCCATCAAGCGCACATCAGGGTTCATGATGAGAATAACAGGAGCCGTAGCCTTGCGTATGCCAATATTGTTGCCTTGACCATATCCACCATTGCAAGTATTCTTGATTAGAACAATGTCATTGCCGTACAACTGCTGCAATTGTGCAAACATGATGTCCGTTTCCCTGCTGTTATTATCGACTACTATCAGCTCTATTTCGGATAATGGTATATCTGCATATTTCTGTATGCTTTTGACACAATCAAATATGTCTTTCTCTGAATTGTAAGTAACGATGACAATTGATAATCTTTTCATCTTCTATGGTTTTCTATGTATTGTTAATCTATTAATTTTATGATTTTAGCAGGAACACCCGCGGCTATGCAATTATCAGGAATATCATGTGTGACAACACTGTTTGCAGCAACAATAACACCATTTCCGATAGTCACATTGGATAATACGCATACATTGTTACATAACCACACATTATTTCCTATTACAACTTTTCCCTTTGAGAATAATGGTCTATCCTGCGGATTGATATGGAGCATGCTCACAATGGATTCTCCATGAGAATTATCGGATATCAGGACATTTGAGCCAGTTAGCAGATTGTCACCAATTTTTATTGAGTTGATGGCAGTAATATGGTTACAATCTCCAAACTGGCAACAATTACCAATAATTATTTCTGGCAAAAACTCCTGGCAATCAGCCTGCTTTATGGCAGAAAGTTTTACCTCACGATAGAACTCACAATTATCACCGATGGAAATATATTGAGGATTAACAAGCCTTACTGTGCTTGCCATTAATGACGTTTTCCCAAATCTTTTGAATTTCCTGCGTCTATAACCAGTGTATATGTGAGATTTCACATCACCAATGGCATTATAAATTGCCTGCGGGAAAAGCAGCGATGTTAAAACGCCTATAGTATCTAAAAAGTATTTCAGTAATTCTTTCATAATATATCGTTATAACTTGCCGTACGTATTTAAAACATGTTTATAAAAAGCATAGACATTATTGCCATTTTCTTCATTTGAATACAGTTCATTTACGACAAAAAAAGCCTGACGTGTATATTTCTCTTTTTCTTCTTCTGGCATCTTCTCTGCTTGAAGTAATAATCCTGCAAGTTCTGACGGACTCTCATAATGGAGTGCTATTTCTTGACCTGTCAGTTTCCGTGCATTGTCCAACTGTTCTTTGCTGCCTCCTGAATTGTTGGCTATGGCAAGGCAGCCTGCAAACATTGCTTCAGGCATACATCGTCCAAATCCTTCTTTTATAGATGGTATAACAATGGCGCAAGCTTTCTGGATAAGAGTTTTCACATCTTTTTGTTTTGGCAGGAAAAAGACTCTTTTCTCCATATTGCAATTCTGTATATATCTGTGTATTCCTTCTGCATAGGAGTTGTTGGCAATTCTGCCTACAATATATAACGGTAAGGGGTTCTTTGTCATTTCCACATATTTAGAATATGCTTTCACCAGGATATCTGTTCCTTTTGCAGGCAAAACATCTCCAAGATAAAGAAAATAATCACTGTTTGTCTTCTCTGGCAATTTACTTTCCTTTTTCTGTATTCCATTATAGATGACAGAAGATTTACTGTTTTTATCTTGTGAAAAATAATTCTGTATATCTTTTGTGATGAAGATAGAGTAATCGTCTGACAATTGTTTTATGTAATGTTTTCTTGTCGGAAAATATTTGTATCCGAAATCCAAATCTCCATATTCCCTGACATGATAAATATGGGGTATATGCAGTTTTTTGGCAATACTGTGCCCAATGCCTATGATACTAACATTTGTATGTATGATATCAATATTTTTATCAGATAACATTTTGGCAATTTTGCTAACAGCATAATAATTCACAGAAATCCTGGCTATTAGTCTTGGCATAAACAACAGTTTGTCTTTCATTGTTGTACAAGGAGGATATGTATTATATCTATACTTGACAATTATTGTTGGAATGCCCAAAGAGGATAATAACGTATGGATTTCGTTTTCCATCGGGAGAACAACCAATGGATTCAATCCTTTTTTCATAAGCTCATTTAATGAGTTTATGAAAGATTTAAAACCGCCTCCTGTGGCAGAAGAAAGTATATATGCAACATTCATAATTATAACCAATTTAATTGTTCTGTTTTTCTCTTTTTTACGCGACTTAAGAATGATTCTTTATGTAATAAATCAACCAATATGCCTTTATGAAGAAAGCACCTGTTTTATATTGCCTTGATTGGAATTTATGCTTGTTTCCTCCACAACTTTGGCTTTATCAAATATCTTCGCACAACAATACAGCGGGGCAAAGAAACCACACCACAGCAAAGCATCGCGCACTATGAACAGCAGGACCGCCATGGCAATGGTGGAGAAAAAGACCCGTCTGTCCTTGACACACCTTAAGGAGGAATAGACGAATAGGGCCATAAACAATACGCCAAAGAGCCCGTAGTCATAGACATATACCTTATATCCAGTGCTTCCCCACACTCTCTCCATATCACGCCCGAACAAGACGTCAGGAGACGTAAGAAACGACTCATAGTCCCTCTGAAAATCATCTGTCACACGGTTATCACCCGATAGTTTTCCGTCATCCATCTCCAAGCGCATCACAATGAGCTGGTTGACCATATTCATTCCATCATTATAGAAGAAAGAACCCACGACAACTGCACCGCTTAGCAAGATGACGGCAACAGCCTTACGGATGACCGCCTTGCGCTGAATCCAGAGGTTAAAGAAAACTGCAAAGGCAAACATGACGTACCCTGCCAAGGAGAACGTCAGCAGTGTGGCCACAATAAGCACTATACAATACCACTTTCGCCAATGTCCTGTATGTGTAACCAAAAGCATGGTTGTCAACGTGCCAAGATGTCCGGGTTCAAGAAAGACAGCATGAAATCTTGGTACGATGGTGAACAGGCTACGGTCGTCCAAAAGGAAGATATAGTAATTGCTGTAGCTATATATATTGTCGCCATATTCGGCATTGGTGGAAGGCAATGGAAATCCGAAAATATACATGATATACCCTGCCATTGACACTATAAGCAACACCGCCAAAGCCTTTGTGATGACATTCACGAATCTCCTCGTTGTATCCTCATTTATTCTAAACAGGCAGAAGAATACATAGACATAGAACAGTCCCACGATATATGACATTATGTTCTGCATATTCACCATCTGCTGGTAATAGTACACCATAACATAGCCCAAAGTGGGATAAAGGAAATACTCATAGCTGAAAGACCTTTGCGACAATGACCTGTCAACGAGAAATGCCAGGAAGAGGAAAACGCAACTGACAACTATATAAAAAGGACCCAGCATCCACATAAACCAAGGGTGCAAGGAACCGAAGAAGGCAATGGCCATCCCTGCTGTGTACAACCAAAACACCAGTTCCTTCTTATCAGCCACCATATAACGGGCTATATCCACCTTTCTCATCTTTTGATATGCCTCCTCAGTAAATTAATAACATATTCTCGTTCGCCATCCTTCAATACGAAATACCACAATGTCGGTGTATTTAGTGCTACAGACAGTATGCCGGTGAGCAGGAAGCGAAACTTAAAGTCCCATATCCAGCATACTAACAAACTTGCCGACACAGACGTAAGTATGAGCGGCAGCAACGGACGCACCACCTCAGCGAAATATCTCCCATAGCTCAATCCCTCGCGGATGTTCATATATGGTATGCGTATAAAAGCCACGAGAGCCTCCGTGACCACGTATATCGTCATCACCGACATAATTCCCCACCCATTAGAGAGCATCCACCATATCAGAGGTATGTACAGGAGTTTTGGCATATATGCCAGCAGCGTGTATGTCTTGATATTGCCGAGAGCCTGCACCGAAGCCTGTAGCCCCACCGACAACTGGTCGAAGATGAAGGCTATGAGAATTGCGCGACAGCACAATACGGTGTATGGAGGCACTTCCACTAACCAAAACGACAATATTGAGGGCATCTCCACTATCACAGGGATAATGAATACCGACAACAACAATACGGTGTATTTGCATTCCGCCAACGACAGTTGAATCATCCGTTCCTTGTCGTGCTTTCCTGCAGCCTGCATAATCTGCGGATTTATAGCATTGACGATGGAAGTAACCAACACGGCTATCGCACCATATATTTGAAAAGCCAAACCGTATGCCGCATTAACCACAGTCCCGAGGAAATGGTTCAATATGACGGCAGTGCCCTGCACTCTTCCGGCAATCACTCCCATGCCAAATGTGGTCAACCCCGCAAAAGCCACCAACTGCCTCATAACACTTTTCTCTAACTTCCCGGCTATTCTTATCACCACACATTCCTCATATCTCAGTTTGGCATAAACCATAGTAATGATAAAGTTCATCGACGTGATGAACAACATGAGCAAGGCATAGGCCATAAGTTTGTCGTAGGAAATCCATTGCAGGCACACGGCAATTATAAGTTTCACCACGGCATCCAGAATATCAACAAACGACAGAAACACGAAGTTCTCATGAGATATAAAAAGAGCCTTAAATGGTGTGGTAAATATGGTTAGCACCATCATCACCACCGAAATGATGTACACATTTTCCGCCACATGTAGTCTCTCCGCAGGTAGTCTCAGTATGTCGTAAACCACATTGTCCTTGATGGTGGCAAGCACTATCAAGAGGATTAATCCGAGACATATATGTATAGCAAGACTGTTGGAGAAGTATTTCTTCAGCAGTTCGACATCCCCCCATCCCTGATAGTATGACAGATATCTCTGCGTAGTGATGACCAGTGCGTTAGTGATGAATCCCATCATTACAATAAATCCTGCAATGACACTGTATATCCCGAAATCAGACACCGACAACACGTCAAGCACTATACGGGTGGTGTATAGTGCGAGTAGCGTGTTGACAATAGCCTTAAAATACTGTACCAGCGTATTGATGACAATTCTATTTGTAGGATTCATTATCTGCCTTGGTGAATATTTCGTCCTTAACTATGGCCAGCGATGTGAGCAAGAAAGCCATTATGCACATTCCTGCCACAAACAACATCCTTTTCGGTCCTGCAGGCTTTATTGGCACAGACGCACCTTTGAGAATTGTGAATGCCGGTGTACGTTCTTGTACTTTTGCCTTAGCCATCTGGTATTGCGCCATTAGTGTAGTATAAGTATTGTAATTCAGCTGCATGTCGTTTTCAAGGTCTGTTTGTTTTGCACGAAAGCTTTCCAGTGTAACTTCCATGTTAGCATCAGCATAACTGCTATACAAACGACGCGCTTTATCATAATCTGCCTTTGCCTCATCTACGAGTTTTTTGTAGTACTGTTCGTCAATGCGCGACTTATTTGTACGATAATCAGTTATGAATGTCTGCAGTTTGACTCTGACAGAATCTGCAAGACTCTTTGCAATTAATGGGTCTTGTGCCGTTGCTGAAATTGTAATCACACCCGTTTTCTTATCCACTTTGAGTAATATGTTATCCCTCATGACATTAACGACACCATCTTGTTTTCTTGAAAGATAATAAGGATCGAATTTTCCTTTTCCACCTTTCTTTGTATCTTTAGATTTGAAAAGATTTTTTATCCAACTTATAGGATAGCTCCACCATGCCTTCTTTTGTTTTTTATCAAGATAGTCATAATATGTAGTATTTATCTCACCGTCCTCTGCAACAACTTTTATGTTAAAAAGTTCAGCCACAAACTTGTTGTCCTCCATCAAATCAGGGTATAGCAATGGTGTAATAGCATCGGATGTCTGCATTTCTCCAAGATCAATACCGAATGAGGAAGCAATACTTCCCAATGTACCGCCAGACATGGAATTCCCCAATTCTGGTGCCAGTTTTGTGTCAGATGTATAATATCTTGGTTTGCTAAAGATATAAATACATGACAGAATAAATACCACAGGCAGAACCTTGTAGAACAGTTTCCGCCTTGACCATATCTTTTTCGCAATGACCCTAAGGTCTATCACTTCCAATTCTTTCTTCTCTTCCATTTATTCACTATTTAATCTGGTTCTTGATATTGTCCCTTATTTCATTTACCAATTCATTCACAATATATTTGTCACTCATCGTTATAAGCGGATAAGACTCATCTGTTAGAAGAGGAAACAGACGGCTGTTGTAGAACAGGCCTAATGCTTCCAACGGTGGGACACTTAGCCGTCTGGACAGCTTTGTCACCACACGGGCATATTTGTTCCAAATAAGTACATCCAACATATCTCACTCTATTATTACTGATTCAACATATTTCAAACAATCATTAACAACATCCTGACTGACAATGCATAGCTACTCCCATGAAATAATTTCACGCATTACCTCCTTTCTCTTTTTCTTGCCTCTCCCAATTATTGAGAGTTTCGATAACATAGTCGGCAATGAAAGGTTTTCCCTGAGTGTGTAGCATTTCATAACCTTCAACCAAAGCATTCTGAACCAAATTCAAACGTTGGAGACGGTTATAGAGTTCGGTAGAAGAAATATCTGCCTTTTGGGTAGCACACTCTATGGCGAACACCACAAACTGCATCACATCAGCCATATTATCTTTCTTCTCTTCCATAATTATTACTTAATAATGTTTGCTATCGTGGCTATCATCGCTGCAATTGCTGCCGAACCTGAGGCTATGGACACTATCTCGCCGGTGGACATCTTGCGGGCCTCGGGCTTCGAGGGCACTACTATCTCGCAGCCTGGCTCGGGCTTCACGCCACGGCCTACCTGTGCCACTGTGCCGTTCATATATACAATGTAAGCGCGACTCTTCTTGGCGCGGTTGCCCCAGCCGCCTGCCTTGTCAACGTAATACTTCACTCCCTTGCCTTGTCTGAAGGTCACGGTGTTAGGATACATCACGTCACCACTGATTTTCACGGTGTTAGTGTATTCCGGTATTACAATCTTGTCACCTTCGCGCAACACTATGTCATAGTTGCTACCAGGCTGCTCAAGAGCCTTCTCAAGCTGAATACCAACACTATAGGTATCACGGATATCCAGTTTCCTTATATCCAGAGTGTCACCGCCTCCCGACTGGGCCTTAACCATACGAAGGATTGTCTCCATTCTTGCACGTTCCTCGAGAGTGAGCTTGCGCTCCAGACGGGCACCCTTGGCGTATGCAGTGTTGGTGAGACCTCCGGCACTCTTGATAATCTCGCTCAGGGTCTGGTTCTTCTTGGACAGCGTATAGGTGCCGCCAAACATAATCTCACCTTCTATGGTAATGTTCTTCTGCTCGGAGAATCCCGGACTGGTGCGCACATACACCTCGTCGTATGGCTTGAGCACAAAACCTGGAGTGCCGTCAATCACGAATCCCTCCTTGATGCTGAACGAGAAGGTGCGGGCTATGGTGTCGGTCATCTCCGTGGCATGGGGGTCGGCAATGCGGCGAGCAACGTCAACCTTCATCACCGAGGCGGCATCAGTGAGTCCGCCTGCCTGGATAATCAGGTCTTCTATTGTGGTATTGTCAGCGTAGGAATATTGCCCGGGATAGAGCACCTCGCCATGTATGGTAAGTGTCTGTTGTTCCAACAAATCCTTCTTGCTCGGGATATAAAGCACGTCCTCGTTCTTCAAGGGTATGTCTGCCACACGGCCTGAGAGTATGCCTTCAACATCCACCTGCAGCACCTCAAGCGTGCGGTCGGCCTTCATCCTGTGCATCACGGCATGCTGCAGAAAGGCATCCTCGGTAACTCCGTCGGCCTGTTCCAAAAGACTTCTCACTCCCGTGATCTCGCCTCCCACCTGATACATACCGGGACGGAACACGGCTCCTCTCAGTTCCACCATATTAGAATAACGCGGAATCACGGAGTCAACGGCAATAGAGTCCTCATCCTCAATCTTGAATGAGCTTACATCAAACTCGCCTACATTAAATATTGAATATTTTGAGCCTGACTTCCTTATCACCTTCACGGTCTTCTTGTAGGCGTCGCCGGTGAAACCGCCGGCATACTTCAACACCGTGCCCACGCTCTCGTTCTTCTTCATCTCATAGAACATCGGGCGCTTCACCTTACCGGTGACGTTAACCAAGCAGTCATAAGGACCGACAACAATCACGTCATTGTCAGCAAGGCGCACATTGCCAGTGAGTTTGCCATTGAGGATATAGTCGTAGATATCCACTGTGGTCACGAGTTTGTTGTTGCGATATACCTTGATGTTTCTCAGCGTACCGATGTCGTTTGTTCCTCCTGCCATATAAAGGGCATGGAACACTGAGGCGAAAGCCGACAGGGTGTATGTGCCGGGAGCCTCAACCTCACCCATCACGTTGACCATTATGGTCTTGGTCTGACCTACCGTAAGACGCACGTTCGAACTGCTGTAGCGCGCGCCGAGAGTGGCCTTAAGCCTTGCATTTGCCTGAGCAACAGTCAGTCCGCTCACATCCACAGGTCCAAAGCCTTCCAAGACGATAGTACCGTCGGGAGTGACAGTGGCCTGAATGGATTTCTGCGAAGCCCCGAAGATATCCACATAGACTGCATCGCCAGGACCGAGACGGTAGTTCTGCGGTGTGGCTATGTTCATGTTAGGTTCGAAAGTGAGTTCTTTGTTGTTGAAGATGTCTCGTCCGAACACCTTTCTACCTCCCCTCTCCTGAATGGACATAAGAAGCGAGTCGGGGAAAAGCGTCCCTATCTCGTCCTTCATACCTGTGAATTCGGGATTGCCATCCGTATATTTCTGATTGCTGCTCAGTTTTAGCTCCTTTTGCGTCTGCATCTGTCCCCCGGCCTGGTTTTTGTCGTTGCCGTTATTGGTGCGCAGACGGTTGTCGGTAGCCTGCTCCCCGGTGATGTCCTTTATACCGAGTCCGCCATTCTTAGCCTGACGCTCATATTTCTGCCTAACTCGGCGTATCTGGTTGATGTCAACGCCTTTCTGCATAAGTTTGGTCACTATCTGAGCCTGCGAAGTACCCTTGTTGTACTCCGTCACTACAAATTGCAGCACTTGCTCATCGGACATCGACTGAGCATTCACCGTCACTCCTCCCGCCACAAAAATGGCAAGCGCAAGGACAATCTTTCTGATGTTTTTCATCATATCTGTCATAAAAATATATTCTCTTCTAACTAAAGAAACACTTTTTTACATTAAATATTGTGCAAAGGTACACATTTTTTCCGAAAAAGCACTATCTTTGCACAAAAATTTCGAGATTATGACAAAAAAACTCTTATTTGTATGTCTCGGCAACATCTGCCGCTCACCGGCTGCCGAGGGGATAATGAAACATATCGTGAGTGAAAACGGACGTCAGCATGACTTCGTCATCGACTCTGCCGGCATAGGCAGTTGGCATGTGGGACAGCTGCCGGATGCACGTATGCGACGCCACGGCAGTGCCCATGGCTACAACTTCAACAGCCGTGCGCGACAGATATGCCGGGAGGACTTCAGCGAGTTCGACCTCATCATTGTGATGGACAGCGAGAACTACCGTACAGTGACCTCAATGGCACCGTCGAAGGAGGCTAAAGCCAAGGTGGTGATGATGGCAGACTACCTCCGCCATCACAAGAACCAATCAACCGTGCCCGACCCGTATTACGGAGGCGACAGAGACTTCGAGTTTGTCATCGAACTGCTTGAGGATGCCTGCCAAGGACTGTTTGACGATATAAAATAGCCTAAAAAGCACAAATTATATTATTTTTTGCAAGATTTTCGGCAATTTTCTTGGTGGAATCACGGAAAAAACTTATCTTTGCAGCCTGTAAATATGTAACCATGGGGTTGACTGGATTTGACAGCGGGCCGAAATGGTACGTAAGCATGCGGAGTCTCGTCGGCTACCTCCATAATCAGAGTGGACAAAAATTTAATTGGCGAAAACAAGTACGCTCTCGCTGCCTAATCGAAGAACAGTAGATTACTGGCTTTATCCCGTCACAAGGTGATGGGACGAGACATCGCTCAACCGGATGTTGTTCCGAATCGGGTTGGCCAAGCGGTGCAGGTAAATCGGGAATAGTCTGCAGTAGCCCCGTGCGGCAGATGAAATTTCTGGGGATAAGGTTGCAGTTGGTGGTCCTGGTCTTGCTGCAGCACGAAAACCAAAGTCAGGAATAAGCATGTAGAAAGCGTATGGTTTCCCTGTTTGGACGAGGGTTCGACTCCCTCCAGCTCCACCCTAAAGAAAGCCCCGGCCATATCACTGGTCGGGGTTTTCCATATATCCTTGGTATTTCTCTTCCAATGCCGACATCACCGAGTCGTAGCTCTGGCGCATCACTGCCTGTATGTTCTGCGGTCCCTGGCCAACGGGATATACCGGTTGGTGGATTGTCAGCCTGAGCGGATGCCATGTCACGAAATGCCAGTCCTTGGTGCGGGGCATCACGTTGAACGAACCGTTGATGGTAAGCGGCACCACGGGCAACTGCAACTCGTCGGCAAGCATGAAGGCTCCCTTCTTGAATTTTCCGATATGACCTGTAAAAGTGCGCGCTCCTTCGGGGAACACCACAAGGCTCGTGCCGTCCTTGAGTGTCTCGCGGGCTTCGTTGATGGTCTTCTTTATCTTGCTTGGAGTGCGGCGGTCAACAAATATCTGGTGGGATTTCTCGCAGGCGTATCCTACAAACGGCATCTTCCTCAACTGGTGCTTCATCATCCACTTGAAGTTGCGGTTGAGATAACCATAGATCAGGAATATGTCGAACATTCCCTGGTGATTAGCCACGAAGACATAAGAATGTCCCTTCTCTAAGTTCTCCCTGCCCTCCACCGTCACAGGCAACAGGAATATCCTTGCTATCACCTTCGACCACCAGCGTCCAGGATAATATCCCCACACATGTCCGTCACCGACAGAGCAACCCAATGCCGTCACCACTGCCGTCAATATCGTGGCAATAATGGTCACCGGCACTGCCACGCACAACTGATATAACCAATAAATGTATTTCATAATTTTTAATTCTAAATTCTTAATTCTTCACTCTTAATTCAATAACCACGATTTCCCCCGGCACTCCGAACCTGAAAGGAATAAACCCTCCGACACCGGTTGATACGTTCATGGCACGAGAGCCCTCGTAGTACATTCCTCCCCACTCGTCATACACGAATGCCACCGGCGACCATCCGCCCAACATAAACTGCATAGCGTGGGTATGTCCGCTCAGTGTGAGTTGCGCCTTGCCCTGCGGCAATATCTTGCGGCGCCATGCCGTGGGGTCGTGCTCAAGCATAAGGACAAACGCACTGTCGCCTACTCCCCTCAGGGTTTTGGCAATATCCCCGTTCTGCGGGAATTTCCTTCCGTCGCCGTCGTTGTCCATACCAGCCACTACGATGGAGTCGCCTCCACGCCTCACCATCCGGTGGTCGTTTATCAGCAACTGCCACCCCATCTGCATCTCAATATTCCGCGTCTCACGCTCGTTGGCAGCCTTCACTTCTGGACTTGCCTCGATGTAGTTGGCATAGTCGTGATTGCCTATCACCGAGAACACCCCGTCCTTCGCCTTCAGGCTGCCAAGCATCTTGCGAAAAGGATAAATTTCCTGAGGCTCACGGTTTTGCAGGTCGCCAGTGAACACCACCATGTCTGCTTTCTGGGCATTGATGCTGTCCACAAACTCCTGCAACAGCTTCTCGTTGCCAATATATGAACCGATATGCACATCCGAGAACTGCACTATGCGATAGCCGTCGAATGTCTTCGGCAGACAAGGCGACTCGTAGGTCACATGCCTCACCGTCACCTGTCGGAATCCCACAAACGAGCCGTAGATGAGCACATACCAGGAGAACGCCACCAGCACCACTCCCACGAGATTGCCGTAGTTGCGCTTGCTGCGGCAGGCCTTCCTTATCGCCCACCCTATCACCGAGCAAATGGCGAAGAGGCACTTGGGCACGACAAGCAGTCCCACCAAAAACAGATACACATTGAGCACCATGACGTCAGCGGGTGCGAAATCGCGGTCGAACACGAACACCAACGTATATGCTATCATCGCCAAAGTAGGCATCCACCACAGTATTCTGCGCCACACGCCCTTCTTGTGTCTGATGAAACGGCGGTCGATATACATGTCAGGCACCACCGCCATAAGTATCAGGAAAAATGCTATCTTAGAAATCATATCTTTTTCTTCTTTATTCAGTCACTCCGGCCAGAAACCGCCTCATCAGCTCCACAGGCACTCCCCTGCGCCTTGCGTAATCCTCCACCTGGTCGCGTCCTATTCTCCCCAAGGAGAAATAGCGTGCCTTGGGATGGGCAATCATCATGCCGCTCACACTGGCATGAGGTTTCATCGCACCGCTCTCAGTGAGCCTTATGCCTATGTCGCCATAGCCAAGTATGCCGTCGAGCACGAAGTTAAGGCTTGTGTCTGGCAGTGAGGGATACCCCACCGCCGGCCTTATGCCCTGGAATTTCTCAGTATGCAGTTCGCTTATAGTCAGGTTTTCATCAGGGGCATATCCCCAGTAATACTTTCTCACCTCCTCGTGCATCCTCTCAGCCGTAGCCTCGGCAAGCCGGTCGGCTATCAGCTGCATCATCATCTTGCGGTATTCGTCATGGTCGAAGTCCTTCTCCAACCCTATATCCACCGATGTGCAGAAAATGCCCATCCTGTCGGCTATGCCATGGCTCTTGGGCCTTATAAAATCTGATATACATAAGTTAGGCTCGCCCTCAGTCACAGGGTGCTGCTGCCTCAGCATCGGTATTCTCACCCCGTCAAACAGTATGTCGTCGCCGTCGCCATTGGCATCGGCAAGTGCAAAGAGTGCGTAGGCATGGTATCTGCCCTCGATGTCATCCAGGGCTTTCATCGCCTCCAGCTTGATTTTCTCCTGCTGACGGGAGTCCTTCAGCTGCCAAGCGTGGTAGAAGTAAGGCCAGTTGATGTATTCGCGCAACTGACTGATGTCGTATGTCAGTTTCCTTCGCTCCATCACTCCCTGAACCTTATTGCCTCGCCCCTTGCAGTGGCGTCCACCTTGCCGTCGGCATACACCACATGTCCGTTCGACCATGTGCGCTCCACTCGCCAGTTGAATGTCCTTCCCTCCATCGGGCTCCATCCGCACTTGCTTATCACGCAGTCCCTGTTCACGGTCCACGGGCTTCCCGGTCTAACCATCACAAGGTCAGCCTTGTAGCCCTCGCGGATGAATCCCCTTTGGGCCACCTCGAATATCCTTGCCGGATTATGGCTCATCAGCTCCACCACCCTCGTGAGTGTCAGCACGCCCTCATCCACTAACGACAGCATTGCGGGCAGTGAGAACTGCACCATCGGCATGCCCGAGGCAGCCTTGGCGCATCCGCCCTCCTTCTGCGCCAACAGATGCGGCGCATGGTCGGTGCCCACCACGCTTATCCTTCCGTCAGCCATCGCCTTGCGTATCTCGTCGCGGTCGTGCATGGTCTTTATGGCGGGATTCACCTTGATCAGCGTTCCCTTCTCGCCGTAGTCTTCCTGCGAGAAGAAGATATGTGCGCTCGTTGCCTCAGCAGTGATTTTCCTGTCGGCAGCGTCAAACAGCTCCAGTTCCTTGGCTGTCGATAGATGCGCCACATGCAGCCTTGCCCCCGACTTCCTCGCCATCTCCACGGCAAGCGAAGTGCTCAGCCAGCATGCCTCCCCGCTCCTTATCTCGGGATGATGCTCCACGGCGGGGTCGTCGCCATACAGTTTCTTAGCCTCAGCCATGTTCCTGTTGATTACCGCCGTGTCCTCGCAGTGGGTCATTATCGGCAGTCGCGCCTCACTGAATATCTTTTCCAGGGCAAACCTCTTATCCACCAGCATGTTACCCGTGGAAGAACCCATGAAGAGCTTTATTCCCGGAGTATGGTGGATGTCGATGCGGGCGAAGTCGTCAGTGTTGTCATTGGTGGCGCCGTAGAAGAAGGCGTAGTTCACCACGCTCTCCCTTGCCGCCCTGTCCATCTTGTCCTGCCATGCCTCCATTGTGGTGGTCTGCGGCACCGTGTTAGGCATGTCGAAATACGATGTCACACCACCTGCGGCGGCAGCCATGCTCTCAGAGTGGATGTCGGCCTTGTCCGTCAGTCCCGGTTCACGGAAGTGTACATGGTCGTCAATCACTCCGGGCAAAAGATAGCAACCCGTAGCGTCCGTCACTTCATCGACGGGCGCCACGGGCTGTTTTCCCTCCTCGCATATTTCCTTAATGATGTCGTCCTCAATCACTACCGAGGCCTTTCTCATGGAGCCTTCGTTGACGATAGTGACATTCTCTATCAGTGTCCTCATTTCTTCTCAGGTTCAAGTCCCTGCATTTTCGCCATATTCTCCGTAGCCACCTGATAGTATTCCTTCACGTAGGGGTCGTTCTTGAATTTCTCTGTAGCCTTGCTCATGATGTCCTCAATCTGGGGAGTGAGCACGGGCACGTTGAATCCGCTTGTGATCATCATGAACACACCGGGACCAAGCACGTTGTCAAAGTTTTCCACAATAAACGAGGTCACGAGCTTGTCCTCCTCGGCGGCAATCTTGTCAGCCTCGGCATTGAGTTGCTCGTTGATGGTCAGCTCATCTATACCATCCAGCAGCATCTGGCTCTGCCTGTGCGACAGTTCGCTCATGCGGTTGTCAAGCTGCTTATGCTTGTCGATGAACTTGTAGAGTTTGTCATTAAGCGGCGTACCGCCCACACTTTGAGAGGCATTGTCCAGTTTGATGACTATCTCACCCTGTTCCAGAACCACAGGCATGATACTCTCCTCATCCATGAAGAGGTTAGCCATCCTCACGGTGTCGAGTACACCGCTGAAATGAAACTGTCCATGCACGATGTCACACGAGTCGATACTCTTCAGCTCGTTATTCTTGACAGCTTTCAGATACAGTTTGCTACCGTCGAGCGAAGATATCGACGACGAGCCCTGTACGTTGTACTGATTGGCACATGATGCCATTAATGCCGAAGCGGCGAATGCGAGTAAACCTTTATGCATATATAGAACCTAATTCTTAATTCCTAATTTCTAACTTCTAATTTTCAATTTCCAATTTTTCCAATTCCTTAGAAATCCTATGGCTGGTGTAAAGCTGCAGCATCGCAGCCACAAGCAGCACCACCACCCAGTTGTTATGTACATATTTAATATATGTGAGAGCGTCCAGGCCGAACATGTTGCCCATGTTGGCAAACATCAGCACCGCCGACAGCAGCAGCAGCACGTCGCTCATTATCACCATGCGCCTCAGTCGCCTAATGACGATGTTGCTGCCCTCATACCTCTGCTTGAGCTGCATCAGCACAAAGGCTATCACACCCATGGCGAACACCCACGGCGCCCACGCCTGCATAAACAGGTTGGCACCGCTGCCCACCACCATCATCACCGCCCCAAGGAGCAATATCATGTTTTCTATCTTATTCAGTTCCTTCATTATCTATAGTCTCCATCACGGCATTGTCCTCGTTGAACACGAAAATGTCCTCATCCTCACGTTTCATGAAATACTTCTCGCGGGCAATCTCCTCGATGGCGCGAGGGTCGCTGTCGAGCCTATCCATCTTGCGGCGGTCGGTCTCGTAGAACGAGCGGTACTTGGCTATCTCAGCCTCCAGTTCGGATATGGTCACCTTGTTCTGGATATGGCTCAGGATGCTGTTCTCACCCACAAACCCCACCAGTGCCACACCGGCAACAATCACCAGTGCGTACTTCAGAATCTGCGAGCGTGCAATAGCTCCAATTATCGTTTTCAGACGAATCATACCTGTTACTTTTCTGTTTTATTGATGCAAAGGTAACAAAATTAACCCATATATCAAGTAAAATAGGTGTAGATTTTATATTTTTTTCGGCAATGATAGAAAAAATAACATTCATTTTGCTATTTTTTACGCAACTTTGATTATCTTTGCAGCCAAATTAATCTTTTACGACATGGAAGAATACATAGTTTCGGCACGAAAATACCGCCCCGCCAACTTCGACTCCGTGGTGGGACAATCGGCTCTGACAACTACGCTCAAGAATGCGGTCAAGAGCGGGAAACTCGCCCATGCCTACCTCTTCTGCGGACCGCGAGGAGTGGGCAAGACCACATGCGCACGCATCTTTGCCAAGGCCATCAACTGCCAACACCCCACCCCCGACGGTGAGGCGTGCAACGAGTGCGAGAGCTGCCAGTCATTCAACGAGCAGCGCTCGCTCAACATCTTCGAGCTTGACGCAGCCAGCAACAACTCGGTGGAGCACATCAAGAAGATAATGGAACAGACGCGAATACCGCCGCAGTTGGGACGTTACAAGGTGTTCATCATCGACGAGGTGCACATGCTCTCGCAGGCTGCCTTCAACGCATTCCTCAAGACTCTCGAAGAGCCGCCCTCGTATGTCATCTTCATACTCGCTACCACAGAGAAACAGAAAATCCTCCCCACCATCCTCTCCCGATGCCAGATTTACGACTTCGAGCGAATGACCGTGGCTGACACCATCGCCCACCTCAAGGGAGTGGCTGACAAGGAGGGAATAAAATACGAGGAGGAAGCGCTCACCGTAATCGCAGAGAAAGCCGACGGCGGTATGCGTGACGCCCTATCCATCTTCGACCAGGCAGCCAGCTTCTGTCAGGGCGACATCACCTACGCCAAGGTTATCGAGGACCTCAACGTGCTCGACTCCGACTACTATTTCCAGATAGTGGATCTAAGCATCGCCAACAAGGTGAGCGACATCATGCTCCTGCTCAACGGCATCATTTCCAAGGGCTTCGACCCCGGACAGTGCGTGGCAGGTCTCGCCCGCCATATCCGCAACGTGCTCATGGCTAAGGACCCAGTCACCCTGCCGCTGCTCGAAACCAGCGAGGGCAACCGACAGAAATACCAGCAGCAGGCAGTCACAGCCCCTATACCTTTTTTATATAAGGCACTCCGCCTGCTCAACCAGTGCGATGTCAACTACCGCACGAGCGGCAACAAGCGCCTGCTCGTGGAGCTGACACTCATCGAGGTGGCACAGATAACCCAAGCCGACGATGCCACACCCGTCGCGGGGCGCAAGCCCCGCAGACTAAAATCCCTGTTCCATAATCTCATCGGACAGTCACGTCCCAAGACAGCAGCTAAGCAGGTGGCTGCGGCCGTGACTCCGTCCGCCAATAGGAGTGCGGGTGTCTCACCCGCCACGGCCACGCCCGCCACTAACGGGGATGCAGGTGTCTCGCCTGCCGCTCCATCTTCTAAATACGACCCCAACAACCGCCCCGTCCTTAAATCCACGACCCCAGGCGGCACACCCGAAATAGGCCTGTCATGGAAGAACGTGCGTGAGATGGCGCGCCGCAAAAAAAACAAGATTTCCCTCATTCCGGGAATGCTTGCCCCCACCGACCCCAACATGAAGAACATTGCCACCGACAACCAGTTCACCCAACAGGACCTCGAACTCCAGTGGATGTCGATGTGCAACCGTATGCCCCAAAAATTCAGTGGCATTGCCACTCGAATGAAGAACATGAACCCCACCATTCTCGAATTCCCGCATCTCGAAGTCGTGGTGGAAAACCAGATACAGCTCGACCAGATGTCCGTCATCAAGGGCAGCATCGTCAACACCCTCAAGCTCTATCTCCAAAACAATGCCATCACCCTCGACATGCGCCTTGCCGAACGTCAGGAGCAGGTGAAGATCCTCACCCGCCGCGAGCAGTTCGAGGAGATGAGCAAGCAAAACCACGCCATTGACAGGCTCCGCGACTTGCTCGATCTCGAACTGGCGTAAATACTAAAGAAAAAATTCATTTCTTTTTTGACGTGGAAGAAGAAATGTGAAATGTCTTTGTCGTGGTGTTTGCCGCAGGCTTTGAGGCAGGCTTGTAGTAGTTCAATGCCTCGGGCAGCCATCCCTGGATGTTCTTGATGCGGGTGGCATCGCTGGGGTGGTCGCTCAGGATTGAGTAGGAACTGCCTGTGGCTTGGGCCATCCTCTGCCAGAAAGCCACTGCCACGTTGGGGTCGTAGCCTGCCATGGCTGCGAATATCAAGCCCATGCGGTCGGCCTCACTCTCCTGACTGCGCGAATAGGCAGCTCCGCCAAGGGTCGTTCCGATACCGAACACCGTGGCACCTATCTGCTGCAGGTTGGTGCTCGCTCCCGATCCTTGAAGCACTGCTCCGAGAATCTGTCCACCATACTGCTTTCTCACCTCGTTGCTCATGCGCTCTGCCGAGTGCTTTGCCACGGCATGGGCAATCTCGTGACCCAACACCACGGCGAGCGATGCCTCATCCTTGGTCACTGGCAATATGCCCTCGAACACCACAATCTTTCCTCCTGGCATACAGAAGGCATTCACACTGTTGTCCTGCACAAGGTTGAACTCCCACTTGTATTGAGAAACCTCAGCTCCCAAGCCGTTCTGCTGCAGATAGCTCACCACGGCATTGGCGAGATTCTGCCCCACCCGCTTCACCATAGCCGTGTTAGTGGCGTTGGTGGAAGGTTTGGCGGTCTGCATATACTTCTGATACTCCTGGTTGCTGAGGCTCAACACCTGCTCGTCGCTCACGAGTATATTCTGCTTGCGCCCCGTGATGGGCACAGTGCCCGACGTGCCGCAACTGCTTGCCATAACGGCAAAGAGTGCCGACACAAATAACATTTTAGTCTTTCCCATATCCTTTGTTTATTAATATTTGCGCTGCAAAATTACTCATTATATATGAATTGACCAAGGATATCGGCAAAAAACTATATATTTTTTTATAGGGCAAGACTCCTAAGGTTAGGAGTCCTGCTCTTCGGTGAAGTAGTCACCTTCGGGCATAGCGCATCCCATCGACAAGGATTCGTTGAATCTCATCCTTGCCCTGCTCTCGCGTGCAAACATCTCCCTTGTGCCCCTGTCGTCCTGAGTGAAGGCCAGGTGGTTGTCGATGTTCATCGAGCCAGCCATACCCTCAACGTCGAGATTGTCGGTGCCAATCAGCGTGAAGGTCCATCCCTGCTTCTTCATTTTGCTGATAAGCGTCTTTATCATTCTGAGATTATACTCCTGAGAGCAGTTCTCCTCGCCGTCGGTGATGATGGTGACGAGCACGTTGTCGTCTTCCGAGGTCTGTGCGTTGAGCTTTGATATTGCGATGCCGATGGCGTCATACAGGGGTGTGCCTCCCCCGGGATTGTAGTCGTTGGGGCTAAGGCTATGTGCCGATTCAGCCTTTACGTTGTCGTATTTGAATGTCTTGTGTCCGCTGTCGAAGGTGAGCAGTGATATGCGCTGTTCCATGTCGGTATGCATCTTCTGCATCTTCTTCACCGTCTCGATCGTCTCGTTCATACCGGCGAGAGCCTGACGCTCTATCACGCACATTGAACCGCTCTCATCCACGATAATCATGTTGAATACTCTTTTCATAATTCTTTTCTCCTTTTTTCTTTTAATAGTGTTAAACTTCAGTTGTGAACTTAATTTTTCGACGTCGTTTGTCTTTTAAAAGAAAAAAATCAGAAAAAATTAAGTTGAATATGAAGAAAAATGAAAAAAAACTCGTAAATTTGCCCTCAAATACTGAAAAAGAGCATATAAAGATGGAAAAAGAGGAACTTTTAGCATTGAGCGACCAGGAGATTGTGGATGGGCTAAAGCGCAGGGACAGCCGCGTCACGAGGGAGTATTTTTATAAATACTGCCGCATAGCATACGCTATATATAATAATAGGTATGGACTTGAATACAAGCCAGGACTCGACTTCTACAGCATTGCGCACGAGTACTACCTCTCGCTCGACCGCCATGACTTCCGACAGCTCGATGACCGCAATCCCTCCGTGTCGCTGAAGACTTGGATGGTCAACGGCTTCCGCTTTGTGTTGCTCGACCGCCTGAAGGCCTACAAGACGGAATTTGAAATCTGTTCGATGGACGAGAGGGTTGGGAAGTCGAGTCTTGCGTTCGATATTCCAGACGACAACTATAAGCGGGAGGTCAACAAGATGGTGGAAGAGGCATGCAACTGCTACCTCGGCCGCGACAGCCGTGCGTCGATCATCATGAAGATGATTCTCGTGGATGGCTTCAAGACTAAGGATGTGGCAGAGCAGTTGGGCATGACTCCATCTGCAGTGTCGCAGCGTTATCACAAGATTCTCGACGAGGTCATCATTCCGTATTTCCGCCGTAACTACGACACTATGGACAGTGCTCCGTCAAGTTACGGTATGGCTCCGATGGATTCCGATTATTCATTGGATGCCATATATTCAAATAGCCCAAAGTGTTCACCAATAGAAATGTATTCACCAAATTCACAATACGATATGAAAGCAATCAACAGAGAAGGTCGTGTGACTCCCGACTTCATCACGAGTTTAAAGCCGAATGAGATTTTTGTCTTCGGCAGCAATCTTGCCGGTATGCACGGAGGCGGTGCCGCCCGCATTGCCAATCTGTATTTCGGTGCCGTAATGGGCAACGGCGACGGCATACAAGGTCAGAGTTATGCCATCCCCACCATGCAGGGAGGCGTAGATACTATCCGCCCCTATGTCGATAAGTTCATTGCCTACGCCAAGCAGCATCCCGACCAGCATTTCCTCGTCACCCGCATCGGCTGTGGCATAGCCGGTTTCTCCCCCGACGAGATAGCCCCGCTTTTCTCGGCTGCCGCCGCAGTGGAGAATATATCCCTGCCCGAGGATTTCTGGGAGGAGATAGGATGATGGGAGCAAGGTGCTGTTCGATAGCCCTTGCAACCATGGATGTTGTTGCTCATAATTTAAGAATAGTGAATAGCTATTGTGACATTATAATAATGACTGTAGTCATACATTCATTACTTCTATTCATATACTTAGTCAATAGGGCATCATTAATACGTCGCGCAGCCTCTGGGAGCGCAGGCGTCCCGCCTGCGGCCTGTCAAGATAGCATATGTTTGAGAGAAAATTTGTAATTTTGCCACAAATTCACCATTTTTTCTTTCTTAGTATTCATTTTTTTGTGGTTGCGACATGTTTTGACGCAAATAATCATTAACTTTGCAGCCACAATTAATAAAAATATGAGCAAACAGGTAGAACAGATGCGTAGGATGCTGCTTATCCTAAATAACATAAAGCAACGGCAACGGATATCCAAGCAAGAACTTCTGAGCCGTGTTAACGATAGCCTATATTGTATATATGGGTATAAGGAGATTGGCGTAAGGACATTGGAACGCGACCTTGGAGATATCACGTCAATGTTCTGTGTGAATATTTCATACGACCGAAGCAACAATTATTATATAATAGACAGGCAAAGTCCAGACTATGATACAAAAATGGCGGAGTTGTTGATGAATTTTGACCTTCTAAACTCATTGGGAAGCGAAAACAACCTGTCGTCTTTTGTTGTGGCAGAACACCATCGTCCACAACACTCGGAGTGGCTTCCGTCTCTGATTTCCGCCATTAAGAATACACATCCCGTGACGTTCACATACATAGATTACAGACGCGGCAATAGTACTTGTCCGCATAGGGTAGAACCGCATTATCTCAAAGAATCTAACCAGAGATGGTATTTGTTGGGCTATGATGGTGGCATTTTGAAGAACTTTGGCGTTGACCGTATTCGCAGTTTGGAAATACTGACAGATGAGACCTTCAAAAGAAGTATGAACATTGATGTTGAAGAACTGTTCAGGGATTGCTATGGTATATGGAACGACCCGAGGATGCCGATTGAGGATATTGTGCTTCGCTTTTCACCTCTTGACGGACGTTTCATAAAATCGTTGCCTATCCATCATTCGCAAAAAATCATTGTGGATGACGAAAAGGAATTCCGCATATCCTTGCGTCTTCGCATAACAAATGATTTCGTGATGGAACTTCTGTCGCGCAGCAAATCAATAGAAGTATTGGAACCGCAACATCTTAGGGATGAAATCAGAGAAATATATGAGAATGCTATTAAAAGAAATTCATAACCAAATAAATATTTATAATTATGGACATAATAAAAAAAACAAATGTTGTAGTAATATTATTGGCATTATTATCTTGTGTAGGAATGGTGTCTTGTGGGGATGACGATACATTTATCGTTGGAAAACCATCAAATATCTTTTCTAATGTAAGTCCCCAAATTGTAGGAAAGTATAGTATTTATTATGACGAACAAGGTAGGGTTAGCATGGTGACAGAACGTGGGGAGTACACATTTAGAAAGGCTTCTTTCGATTATTCACCTGCTGATAGAGATTGCGATGTGAGGATTGACATTGCAGAGGAAAACTATGGGGAAATGATTTGTTTGCATGTTTATCTTAATAAAAATGGATATGCAGAATATGTTAGCGAGATAGAAGATAACCGGATAGATCAAGATTGGAAATTTGAATATAATTCAAATGGTCAACTGATAAAAATGGTACGGTCTGAAGGTGGTTCAGAGACAACAACGGTTACATATCAAGAAGGTGATATTACAAAAGTTGAACGAAAATCAAAATTTAATGATAGTAGCACAAGCAGTACAATAGAGTACGGAACAGAAAAGATAGAAAACAAAGGAAGTGTCATGCTGTTTGACGAAATGCTCTGTATTGACATGGATGAAATGGGATTTGCCTATTTTGCGGGTTTACTTGGTAAACCGACAACTCATCTTCCTCAGTCAAACAAGTCAATTGATTATTCTTCTGGTGGTTCCAAAATAACCACGTACAAATCTTTTTCATGGTCGTTGGATGCAAAACGTCTGCCTGTCTCTGTTTTAATAGAAGAAAAGTATGACAATACCACACCTTTTACAAAAACATATTCTTTTGATTGGGGTGAATTAAGTAATAATTAAAATCAATAAATATCTATCAAAAAAATAATTTATATGGAAAAGGATGTTAATAATCTGTACTATTTCTATCCTGGGAATGCGGTTTCTTTTATAGAAGTCACTTCCTTTAACATAGAATACATGGATGGAAAGAAGCGAACAGTAACTTGTAAAGAACTGAAAAAGCGTGTTATGTACTCATGTCATTAAAAACTGCGAATATGAAAGGAAAGAAAGAATTTTCACAAAATGAGATTAATAAGATAGTAGATTTAATCCGCCAAAGATGTTCTGCCGATAGTAATGAACAAAGGCAGATTAGAAAAAAAATGAGACGTATTGGGTTTTATGGTAGAGATGACTTTGGTATTTTTGATATGACTGAAGAAAAATTCTACAGGCTTATTGAATCTAAGAAAATCATCATCAAGGATAGTAGTAAAGCAAAGGTTCCACCCGTTTCGTCCAAAAGTGAGATAATGCCCCTTACAGATAATTCCCTTAAACCTGGATTAGAAGCTTGGTGTGGTGAAACTCCCTATGTTTTGATTCTTGGAACATTACCAGGCGAGAAATCCCTTGCTGCTCAAGCGTATTATCAAGACAAGTCACACAATGCTTTCTATAAGATTATGGAAAGTTTATTTGAAAGACAAAGCGGATTATCAGATAAAGATTTCATTATCAACAATCATATTGCTCTCTGGGATTGTATGAAAATGGCTGATAGAAAAGGAAGTCTTGATGCCAACATTAAGGATTATGTAGCCAATGACGTTGAGAAGTTTTTGTTTTTGCATCCTACAATAACGACAATTGTATTGAATGGAACGGGGGATACAACAAAAACGTTTGAGAAAAATTTCTCTTTGGGGGAATTGAAGCATAGGTATAGAATTCTTTCTTTGCCTTCAACTTCAAACTCCAACTCTATTAGTTTTGATGAGAAATTAAAGAACTGGCGTATAATTAAAGAGATTATAGAAGCAATATCATAGGCAGTCGTTGCTATTATGTATGCGGGAACCCATGCTCAATTTCTCGGTTTGGGTTCCCATTCTTTGTATATCCACATAATTTAATATTAGGCTTTCCGTCGCGGCGGTCTTTTGCAACCGTTCTCGCAAAGCATAGCAACTACTCCCGCAAATGTTTGCGAGAAAAGGCCCATCATTAGAATGGCTTCCCCCATGTTTTTCCCACTAAGCCATATTTACTTCAAAGCAAAGTATAGGATAGCCAATAAGCCTACAGCAATAAGGATATAAGGGAGAAACTTAAGTAACGATAATTTCCAATAATTTGGATTCTTATATCCACCTGGAATATGCCGGTATTTTCTAACGCGTTGAATGAAAGGGTCCGATTCCTTCAACGGGTTATGGCCTAAATTGATAGGAGGTGTAAAAGTTAGAATTTGCTTTATCTCCTCATTATCGATGGAATTTATATTTTTAACAACTTTATATATAAGGTGGCAATTCTCCAATAACCATCTTCCGATTTGTTGGCAATGGTCATTATCCAGTTTTGGCTTGCCCTGATCTGTTATGGTATAAGGCATACCCATTATTGCAGCAATGCTCCAACATAATGTACTTTGCCTTGGATTACCTTTAAGATGTTTTTTCACAACTCGGTCATAGAGTTCTTTATTTGCTTGACCGACGTAAAGTACTCTATACTTATGTCCATCAATTTCAACGAGTGAAAATTGAGGAGAGAAGCCTTCGATTGAAGGAAGTTCTGCGTTGTCTTTGAGAATCCAAATATATACGCCAGGGGACATGGATATTCCATCTGTCCCATCTGTTTCAAATTCAACGAACTTGTAGCCCTTCAAGATTACAGAAATAGGAGTATGGGAGTTTTCTTCATCCCTTAAAATATAGTCATACAATGTTTCGGGAGTGAGATAAGGGTCAGAATCAAGATATGTAATGACGGTTTCCATAGGAATCTCGACACCATATCGATTCATGACTTCTTGTATTAGGTATTCTGGACTGTTTGAAACCATCTTTTATATTTTTTGTACAAAGTTACAAAAAAAAGAATTTATTTCCAATCTTTCTCAAAGAAAAGTTGAACAATTATTGAGTTAGTTGATTGTTATCAACTCAGGGGCTGCTTGCCTTCGAACTCTTCGATGTTTTAGGTATTAGATTTCCCTTTCCTTCCAATGGGTTCAACAATGAAGTTGGTTATATATTCAATTTCTAACTTATTAATGCATTTCGATCGTTGGCTGCTGTGTTGTCATCTAATTATCCCCGTCTAATAATAATGGTTCAATAGGGAAATATCAAAACAATAGAGATTTGGGGATTTCCCGACATTTTCAAGAAAAAGATTTGGGGATTTCCGTTTTTCTTTGTATTTTTGCACCCAAATTGCAATATATAATCGTAATAATATAATGACTTGTCCGACCTTGATTATTTCTTCATGCGTCTTCAGCAACTTATGAAAGTCGTGTTATATCGTCGCGAATCAGTTATCATCTTCGACGAGATACAGTTGCAACCTCTCGCCAGACAAGCCATAAAATATTTGGTAAAAGATGAGGGACTTCAGGCTATATATGCTTGTAGGCGGTATGCCCCAAGCTATAGATGCATATCTAAAGGACAAAAACTTGTCTTTTGTAGATTCCGTGAAACGGAGCATCATTGAACTATACGAAGATGATTTCAGGAAGACAGAAAATACTTGATATACACCAAGGATCATGGAAAAGACAAGGATGTGATATTCCTGCCTGTATATCTAGTACCTTTCTTGACCTAATAATAACGGATGTTAAATAGCTTATTAATATCCCCCATTCTGGATAATAAATATTAAAAATGTGCATCATTCCACGTTTTTCATAGGAAAAATGTGTAATTTTGCCACAAATTCATAGGAATGGAAAT
>SAMEA3663208__coassemble_103_pt1 | contig 49828 bp, 43 predicted proteins | sample SAMEA3663208__metabat2_low_PE_010 | metagenome-assembled genome bin SAMEA3663208 (sample SAMEA3663208) | pig gut metagenome | biome: pig gut; feature: pig-associated habitat; material: faeces | place: China | collected 2013
AACAAAACAATATATTTATATATAATTATAATTATATATAAATATATGATAATCAACCACTTATATTCTTGCGCCATTACGTCAGTACAGATTTCCACCCAAGAATCAAGATATAGGGCACAAGTTATTGTAATGCTGTAATTGTAATGGTAGTGGTAATTGTAATGGTCGGGCAAAAAAAATCTAAAAAGATTTGGTAGTGTCACGGATTATCCGTAAATTTGCAGCCGAAAAGAATACGACTAAAAATTTAAGCATATACGATATGGCAAAAACAGTAAATTCTCTTAAAGAGCATTTGGACTACATAAAGAAGGAGTTCTTTAACGGTAACTGGTTCGACGACGTCACAGGTATGTCGGCGGAGGAACGAGTGGAATTCATAAAAAAGAACGTTAACCGTCTGCTTGGAAACGATATTAATGCGATGTGGATTGGCGACCAGTTTTGGACAGCCGACAAAGACCGCATCATAATCTATGGAGTGGAAAACCATTTTTTCGATGCCGACGAATTGGCAAAACTTACAGAGACAGAACAGGCAGAGGTGGAATTCCTGAAGGATTTCGCAGGATTATGCCATGACCTCAGCCTGCATTTCCCCTTCGACAATACCCTCATAGGCTGGCCACGCTACAGGCCTTTCGCCTTCAACACCCCCGGGCTTGGCGATGCCATCAAGGCATTGGCTGAGGATTATCCCCACATGGCAGCCCACATGGCGAAGTTGATGCTAAAGGAATCCATATTCGAGTGCTCACGACTGTGCTATGAGCCGGCTCAGGACTATCTCGGGGAAACGTATGACTTAGATACACAAATTGATTTGAACAACGTGCCAAGCGAGTCTAAAATGCCTCATAAAGTATATGTGGAAAAATTGATTTCAAACCTGCAGGGGTTAGCCGACCATATCGCCGAAGGCCGTAGGCTCGGAATGTGCCTTGGTGCCATCATTGTGCACGACATGATGTTTTCCTCTGTTCATGAATTTGACAATGAAGTTGTCTCCGTAAGCAAGGACTTGTGGCAGTATATCGACCGCGAAATGTATTACAAGGTGACTAATGATCTTGATATATTAGAAATAGACAAATCATTTGAAAACCTGCCAAAGCATCAACAACAGCAAATACGCGAGTTGTTGACTTCGCTGATGAAACGTGTCGATAAGGCATTCGCCGATGCGGGATTCAACGAATCATGGGTGGAGTATAATCTTCCGCACTTTTATTTTCAGGATTTCGGAGAATGGATAATTAAAAGGCATTATGACGACATTGACAGAATATTTGAATTGCGAGTATAAGATAAAAGAAAGTTCCAGAGAGGCCTTTCTTGAACAAATAAAGTTGACACTTGATTATTTCCCAATAGGGAAAGTCTGGGAAGCTAAAAAGCAGAAATTCAAGGAATCCCCAAAGCAATGCCTTGAAGAATGTGAACAATCAGTTGTTAAGCGATTTTACAAACGCCCCGATATTGTATCAGCATGGATGGACTATGACAAGAATGTTATTGTCACCCTGCCTATTGTATGGGAGATGTTGGATGTGACTGGTGCAAAGATGGCATTTTATTTCGAGCCTTTAATGATATACGGCTTGATAAAGGAAATGTATGACACACTGCCTGCGACAATGGAGGCGGAGGTAGATACTGTCATCAAATCCACCAAGGGTGAAATGAATTATGTGCTGAACAAAATCAAGCGTTATGTCCTTTTGGAAGACGTGTGGGAAGCTCCAATCAACGGCAAGACAATCATGAATTTCTTCTTCGTGATATTAGGTTTGGTGGATGGAGCACTGACGCCCGAGCACAAGGAGGAATTGCCGAAGATGGTGTTTGACTTCCTGACCAAGGGTAAAGGGGCGGAGGACAGACCGCTTTTCGAGTTGGGCTTCAGCAAGTTCATAGGCCTATTTGCCTCCCGTCATTATTTGAAGAGTGAAACGCCCGTCGAATTGAGCACGTGGTTTTTTAACGGTTCCAAGCAATACAACGACGATATAGGCAAGGGCAAGAGCCATAAAGCCAAAGAACTTAAGGCATTTCACAATATATGCGAAATGGCGGAGGGCTATCTGCCGAAGATATAATGAGTTGCTTTCCAATCTGCCGGCTATAAAACGAATGTTGACTCATCGCCGCATATACTGCGTATCTTCAGGCGGAGAGGCTTTAGTTCCGACTTGATGGTGGCATCCCATAGGTTGCCGGTCTTCTTGCCGTTGAGAGTCACATGGCCGTTTCTTTCAATCCTGACTTCCTCGTCGCTTTGCCAAGGGGCGTTCTTTTCGGCATTTGTACAGTCAACCGACAGCCATTCTATGCACTCCAGCCCCTCGTCGCTTATCTCTATGGGCTTGAAGTTGGCTTTTTTGCCGTCAGCCACTTTCTTGGCTTTCTGTGCCTCACCCTTTAGGTTGAATTCCTCTATCTTCTTCTTTAGATAGTCACTCAGGAAAGACGTTATGCGCACTTGCCATTTATAGAAGGTGCTGTTGGTCACTTCCTCCACTGCCCACGTTGCCTCGTCTTCGAGCACTATGTCATCGAGCACCACCTTCAAGTCGCGAAGTTCTATGTCTATAAGGGTCTGATGGTTTTCGTCATGTATGAATTGTTTAAGTTCATCCAGGTCTTCCACGTCTATATAATAGACTACGACCTGCTTCACGTCTTCTTTCAGGTCGGGCAAAGCCTCGCGTATGATATGGTTCATTTCGGTCTTGTCCATCACTCGCTTGCTGCTGTCGAGCAGGTTTGGCAAATATACAGGCATGCGTCCCTTTTGGCTGTCGGTGATGCAGCCTGCCCAGAATCGTCTGTCGAGCGATGCGTCGGTGTTGAGCCCTGGAATAAGCTTTATCAGCTTGTCCATGGTTTGCACCGGGTTGCGGAAGAGCCTTATGCCGTCCTTGATGTCAATCATCCTGAATTCAGCTCCTGCTGCCACCAAGCGGTCGCGTGCGGTCTGAATGCTGTTGATGTTCACATCGTTGTGTATAAATCGCCTGCCCAACTTGTGTGCCACGGCTGCCGCTACTCCGCTGCCGCCGAAGAAATCGGCAACGAGCATACCCTCGTTGCTGCTTGCCTTGATGATGCGCTCAAGGAGGGCCCATGGTTTCTCCGTCGCATAATCAACGCGCTTTACGCCATCTTTTGGGAAACGCCCTGCAATAGCCATTTCCCACCAATCTTCAGGTATTTTTCCATTTGCATCTAGATCATAATTATCAGATATAAATCCAGAACCTTCTAATCCTTTTTTAAAATTATCGAGAGTTTTCGTATCGTGAGCGACTCTTATATTTTGATCATTAAACAAATATTCATCCGAATTAGAATACCAGAAAATCGTGTCATGCTTCTTGTTAAAGTTCTTCATACCTGGTGAGCCTGGGCCGTAGTAGCACCACACTATCTCATTCCTGAAATTCTCCTCTCCGAAAATCTCGTCCATAAGAATCTTGACATAATGCCCGATGTGATAGTCGAGATGCACATATATGCTGGCAGTGTCGCTCATCACGGACTTGATGGCCATAAGATTTTCGTACATCCAGTTGAGGTAGCGTTCCTTGTCCCAGATGTCTCCATACATTTTTTCCTCGAAAGCCTGTAGTTCGCTATTGTCAAGCGACTGTTCCGCTTCTGTGATAGCTTTCTGCACGAGGGGGTTGCGGCGGATGTAAATCTTCTTGGCATAGTCGGCACCCGAGGCAAATGGAGGGTCGATATACACCAAATCCACCTCTATGCCGTTATCTTTCAGATAGGCACATGTGGAGAGACATTCGCCGTGCATCACAAGGTTGTTTTTCTCGTTCTTGCCTACAGTCTCTCGCTCTTGCGTCTCATAGAGCGGCATGCCACGCTGGATGCGGGTCTTCACTTGGTTGTTGTCCTTGTAGAAGAGCATACGGTTGGTACGCACGAAATTGTCCAATCGTGCCTGTCCCTCGAGTGTGTCGGGATAATAGGGTATATATCTTGTTGCCATACTATTTTTCTTTCATTAATATGCCTTTCAGGGCTTGGGTGAAGTAGCCCAACTCCAGGTTGCTGTCGAAGCGGTAGGGCAGATAATGATAGGTTTGCAGACGCTCCGGATGCGGGTCTTGCGGCACTCCTGCCATTAATCCCTGCATTGCCATTTCAATCATCTGCTCTGTTGCTCCAATCTGTCTCATCTGCTCAATTATCTTAAGCTTGTCAGCCGGTATCTCGCCCTTGTCGGGATGCTCATCCCAGTCGAGAATGTCCTTCACGTCGCCCTCTTTTGGATAGATACGACAGTCATCGGTAACGTCTATGGCCTGAGGGCGTTCCACAGAAAGTATGCTTGCCTCTTCGGGCACCACCTCTTCAATGACCTTGAAGTCGCGCTTTGGCACGAATGCCTTGCGTATCATGGAGCGTATGTACTGGTGGTCATATTCGTCAGAGCGTGTTTTGTTGTAAATGTCACGAAGCTGTGGCTCGTATTCCTTCAGCTTGTTTATGCTGAGCGTACCTAACGACTCGCGCCTGATTTCCTGCAACCACCATTGGAAGGTTGGGCTGTCTATGCTGTCAAGTGCCAGTTGCTCATAGCTGATTGGCTTTCCGTTGAGATCCTGGATGGTGACGAGTGTCTTGTCCATTTTCTTCAGCTCAATATCATTGAGGCGTTGGGCAGTGTCGGGCTGTTCTTCCACCTCTACAGTCTTGTATTCCACGCGAATCTGATAGAAATCTATGGGCGGCACCTTGCAGTTGTCCATTCGCGAATAGCGTTCAATATGTTTTCGGGTTGTCACAGGCTTCTCCGAAAAGTCTTTCAATGTGATGTTCTGCTGTTGCTTGAGTTCCTTGTTCAGCTTGTCGGCATTCTGCTTGTTCATCCAGATGAGCGCAGGCTCCTGCTTACCTTTTTCCACAAGGCGCAGGCAGCGGCATGAGGTTTGCAACACCATGTTGTTAGGGCAAGCCCCCTCATGAGGCAGGATTACTCCCGTAAGACTTTTGCAATCCCATCCTTCCTTGCCTATTTGTGCAAGAAGCACGATACGGATTTTGCTCATCGGCGAACTGAGGCTTGCAAATTCTGCCTCAGAACCGTTTGGTTCTGGAAATTCCTTGTTGCCCTTGTGCCGACGCAGAACGACCTCTGAGGGAATCAATCCATAATCGGTGACGATTTCTGAAACGAGCGGATATACGGTGTCTTCGAGTGTCGGGATTTGTCCGCAATAGATGGCAAGTTTGGCTTGTGTGCCATCGGCATAGACGGTGTCCTTGTACTTGTCGAGGAATTCACGCACTCCGTTTCTGATAATCTCCTCAGAGTCAGCCTCTGCCACCTTCACTGTCGGGTGTTTGAGGAAATTGTCGATACCGTCTATCAACGGGTAGTAATACACCACATTACTTATGTTGGTGTTCTTGATAAGAAAACTTCCGCCGATGGTTGTCTTTTCAGCCTTGTCGAGATAAGGTGTGCCCGAGAAACCCAATACACCGGCGAAACCTTGGCTTTCCGTGGCCCACTTTGTCACGACCTGACGCAGCTTGATGTCACCGTCGGTGGCATGATGCACCTCGTCGATAAAGACGGACAGGTGGGGCATCTTGCCGATGATAGTGCGCAGTTCGTTGGCTGTCTCAATCTTGCGCAAGTCTTCCTTACTGAATAATTCAGGATTTTTGTCGGCATCTTCCAGTCGGTCGAGAATAACTTTTTCAGCATTCGTTATTGCTACAATACCAATGGCATTTCCGCCTCTAAGAAGATTGTTAATCTTTTGTGCATTAGGATTTCTGACGATATTGCTTTTACTTGCAGATTTCTGTTCGTCAAGTACCTCAAAGTGTACGAGTCGCTTGAGTTTCCTGGCCTCTACCTCAGAGAATATCCATGAGGGGTCGAACTCGCGTATGTTGCGCAGGCTTGGGATGATGCTCGACTTCAGGGCAGAGGGAGCCAAAATCAGAAAATTGTGCGCCCATACGGGGTTGTCAGGTTCGCTTTGGGCAAAATACAGGTCTATGTATATGAAAGCCGCCATAAGGAAGGTCTTGCCGGCTCCCATGGGGAGGCTGAAAAGATAATCCGAATAGGTGACACCATAGAAAATATCGAGCAATGTTTGTTCGTAATCTATCTCTGACGCATGGTGGCGGATGAATTTTTCCAATTCAGGTGCAAGCTGCTTGCCGTTTTTGTCCTTTAGCCTGGAGTATTGGAACAGGGCCAGGGCTGCATTGTTGGTTTCGAGCGTCCGACGGGTCTCTACTGTAAGTTCTTCGATTTCAATATTTGTGTCATTGAAATAGCCCTCGGAAAATAACTTATAGAGAGGCTTCCCCTCACATTTTATCTTCAGGAATAAAAGTGTCTTGATGGCATCAATCTGAGCGTCACGCATCATTCCCCTCTGCTCAATATATTCGAGCAGAGGATTTATTGTACAATCGGATGATTGTAGCCATTGGTCTCGTTTATGCCTTATCAGTTCGTAAAACATCTGGTTCGCTTGCCTTTATAAAACTAATTTTTGCGCAAAGGTACAATTTTTTTTTTTATGTACCAAACATTTTCCTAAAAATCGCAAAAACATTAATTCACTTTGCCCCGGCTCTCAATTTTGGGGTTTTGGCTCTCAAATGCGCGGAATTGGCTCTCAGAGGTTTCTGAGGGACTGTATGTCATATCTTGACTGTTGAGATAATTTCCTGATAATCAAAGCGAAAAACGATTGTTTCAAAAAAGGCGCAAATATATTTTGAGAGCCTTGCACAGAGTTTGAGAGTAGATAACTTTGCGCTTGAAATCGTGCAACGTTAATATAACTTTGGAATGGAAATGAAGGAACTGAATGACATTCGTGCCACTCCTATTGAGGCGGTGGCAAAGAACTTGGGGATTACGGTGGTGCGCCACATGGCGCTCTGCCCGTTCCACGGGGACAGGCATCCGAGCTTGCATTTTGATGTGAAGAGGAACAGGTTTAAGTGTTTTGCTTGCGGGGCGAGCGGGGATGTGATTGACTTGGTGATGAGATATAATAATGTGGGGTTTAAGGAGGCGGTGGGAAATATAGTCAACCAAGCCACGGCCCCCCTGCCCCCCGGTGGGGGGTGCTGCAATGCGGCGGGGAAATCCGGGGATTTGGAAATCCCCCCACCGGGGGGTGGGGGGGCTGACCTTGAATACCTCTCCACTCTCATTGCTCATCCTGTCATTAATGCCGAGGCGGCGCATTTTCTTTATGACGAGAGGAAGATTGACCCGAGGGTTGTCAGGTGGTGCGGACTGACGAGCATCGACCGGCCTATGCCTTGCTGGCGATGGGGCAAGGCGTTCTATGACGCGCCATCGCTGCTGATTCCTTATCGGGATGTGGATGGGAAATTGTTGACGGTGCAGGGGAGGTATATGGGAATGGAGGAAAAGCCCCGCTTCCGCTTTCCCCGCGGTTCGCACGTGGGGATGTATAATAAGCCGGTGATAAGGAGATTGAAGTCGGGGGATGAGCTTTGGATAACTGAGGGGCCGTCGGATTGCTGGGCTATGCTGTCGGCAGGGTATAAGGCGGTGGCTATTCCTTCGGCCACATCGCTAACGAGGGCAGACATCAGTGTGCTGAGGGATGGACTGCACGAGGGTGTGTCGCTACACATGTATCCCGACAACGATGAGCCGGGGATGAAGCTCTTCGAGGATTTGAGGCGGTGGTTTCCCGGGTTGCTGGGCCATGTGTTGCCCGAAGGGTGCAAGGATTTCGGGGAGGCGTGGAGGATTAGGAATGATTCCATCTCGCTCTATTCTTGATTTCAACAAGGGGTTAATGAAAAAAGGGAGCGAAACGCAAGTTTTTCTCCCTTTTTCTTTGTCCTTTCGATTTTTATTTGTAATTATGCCAACTGCATCTCTTTACCCAAAGCGTGAATGACAGACCTCAGATTTGAAAGACGTTCAGGGGAGGGTGCAGCGATGCCATAGATATATTTAGCCAATAAGTTTTTATTGATGTCCATGGCGTTGGCCACCTCTGCGGGATTGAGCCATGGGAAACGCCTGAATATATTAGCAACAGGATTGTTGGTGTCAGGTTCAGATTTGTCAAAGAAACTGCTTATGTGCAAATCCACATCTATTGCCTCCCATCTAATTGCTTCCCCGTCTTCATCAATCTTATAGTCATTGCGATGCTCAGCAGAAGCCTCCAATAGTTCGGGAAATGCCTCAAGTGGACGGCTATAAACATTGCCGTCCATTGATCTCATAAATAGCCTGCCGCAGTCAAACCATATATTTTTTATTCTTTCCATATATACATCCTCCAATAATATTTTAATCAAACCTCCTATGCCATTCTTTAATGAAGTCATCTTTATACATGATGCATATCTCAATAGCCTTTTTGATTTCTTGCTCTTTAAGTCCATGATTATACACCAACTTAATATTTGGACACAATTCGATTTTGGCCTTCTTGCCATTTCGTTCTATATGGACATGTATCGGTTGATGCTCGTCCAAATAGAAAAAGAATCTCAGTCCAAATATCATCAATAAAGTAGGCATATCTTTTTTTTCTGCAAAAATAGTGATATTTTGGCAATAAAACAAACTATAAATGAAAAATTTTAGTAATTTAACAATACAACGGAGTTAATCACTAGTTTTTCTCCCTATATTTTTTAGTTAAAATAATCGTCAAGAAACTCTGTAGGGCTTTTGACCATTACATCCAAATCTCTAAAGTGTCGAGTATTGCGCGTTACAATAACATCTTCTCAGAACATAGAAGGCATTTACAAATGATAATGAAGAAGCACATAGCTCAATGCCTTTCTTCATTGCTAAATCGACAATTATAGCAGCTGGTCTGATCTCCAAGATCCTTACGTTCATCAAAAGTCATTGCCATAACTTCTGAGGACAAGGGGTAATCACGCCAAGCATGACTCTGTCTTTTTATAGATGTATTATCTAACGACAGGGTCTTTAAAATAATGCTTTCAATGAAATCCTTTACGCTAATGTTGTGAGTCTTTGCATAGGATTCTGCACCATTATAGATATTCTGATCAATGACCAATGTTCTCATAATTGTATCTCCTTATATTATATATACGCCGCAAAGTTACAAATAAAATTTGAAAGGACAAAGAAAATGGGAGTTTTTTTGTGATTTGGGATATCGACTCTCAATTTTTATGGGTTGACTCTCAATTTGAGGGATTTCGCTCTCAAATGAGGGGGATTGGCTCTCAGAGGTTTCTGAGGGACTGTGTGCCCTATCTTGGATGCTGGGGTAATTGTCTGATAATCAATGTGAAAAAGTTTTTTTTAAAATAGATGCAAATAAATCCTCAGAGCCTTGGTCGGAGTCAAAGATTATGTAACTTTGCACCCAGAACAATTAAATATCATGACTATGATGAAAGAAAACAAGACGTTGGGCTACGTGCTCAACAATGACCAGCAAAGGCTGGTGGAAGAGAACTGGGAGTTTGCCGCAGGAGTGGCAAGACGTTATGCCGGTGGTGGCGTGCCGATGGCTGAACTGGAAAGCGAGGCTTGGACGGCTCTCTGCAAGGCTGCCTATAAATATAAAAAGGTGGAGGGATGCAAGTTTACTTCATACGCCTACCATTTTATCAGGGGCGACATCATGAGACTTCTCAAAAGCGAGAGTGGAAGGCGAGCCGTGGAGGTGTGCTCGGTGGAGGAAGACTTGGCTGAGGATAACCTCGACGGGTGCGAGGACTGGAAAGCGGAAGACAAGAGGCGCGAGATGCTCGAAGAACTGATGGAGAGGCTCAGCAAAAGGGAGCGCGAAGTGGTGAGGCGATGCTACGGAGTGGGGGCTGAGCTGACTATGCCCAAGGACTTGGCTAAGGAGTTGGGAGTGACGCCTGAGAGAGTTAGGCAGATTCACAATAAGGCGGTCAACAAGTTGAAGATTATGAATTCTAATTCAAGGAGTTAAGGGAGTTAAAGGGAGTTAGGGACAAATGTTCTTACTATTGAGTGTAAAAATTATATATATATGAGTATTTCAAATATTATGGAGTTGGCAGCCTCTATGAAACTGCCGGTTAGAGTGTTGGTGATGGCTGCGGACATTGAGCCGCTGATGAAGGCCATGGAGATGGGATATGTGGTGTGTGACGGCAACGGAGGCGCCACGTGGATGCTTGGCAGCAAGACATTGCTTGCCTACTTCTTGGGGCGCGTGTGGGCGGCTGACTACCCTAATGTTAATAAGAGTGGAGGCACTCCTTTGTGGACAAAGGGCGACAATGTGTTTCCGGGAAAGGCTCTGGAGAGATTCTTCGGCGAGAAGAACCTCAAAGAGCTTCGACAGGGAAAGCTATATAATAATGTGCCCGAGGGTCACCGCATCGTTGACCGACTTTTCATTACATTACAATAATTTCATTACAATAATATATATATGACTATGAGTGATATGAATACTACAGCCAATAAAGCATTGAATAACAGAGAGTTGAGAAATACAATGCCTCCTTCGATGCCCCGAAAACTGCCGTTTTTGGTGTCGCATCTGATTAAAAACGTGCCATTTGTGTGCCGTCCGTCGGTGGCAAACGGTGTTTTTCCCGCACTTGGTGTGCATTTGAACCAGGTGAAATTTGAACTTATCGACGGCACCGAGAAGGAGGCCACGTTCATGAGTGTGAACATTGCTCCGCAGTCGTCGGGCAAGTCGGCGGTGAACAAGCCAGTGGAGTATATACTTGCTGACATCGTGGAGCGCGACAAGGTGAACCGCGAGCGCGAGCAGGAGTGGAAGGACTCGATGAATAAGAAGGGAGCCAACAAGGAGAAGCCCAAGCGTCCGGATGACCTGTGCGTGCAGGTGTTGGTGAGCGACATGACCAATGCAGCCTTCGTGCAGCGAATGAACGACGCCAAGGGCAAGTATCTATACACCAACTTGGAGGAGATAGAGCTGTTGCGCCAGTTGCACACCAACGGCACCAAGGATGTGGGCAAGATCATCTGTCTTTGCTTCGACAACGGAATGTACGGTCAGGAGCGCGTGGGAACACAGTCGGTGACGGCGAGGGTGGCCCTGCGCTGGAACTGGAACGCATCGACCACCATCCTCAAGGGTCAGAAGTTCTTCCGTGGCAGCTTAGTGGATGGCACGCTCTCGCGCCTTAACGTCTCTACCATTATCCCCGACAAGACCAAGCCCTTCGTCTATGGCAAGTATGACGAGCGGTTTGCGGCAGAGCTTAAGCTGTATATCGACCGCCTGAACGAGGCGAGCGGAACAGTGACTTGCCGCGAGGCGTTGCGCATGGCAAGGAGGATGCTTGACAAATGTCAGCGAGAGGGCGACCTCACGGGTGACGACGTGTATCAGGACTTGTCGTATCGAGCCGTGACTATAGCCTATCTCAAGGCGATGGTGCTGTATATCGCCCACGGTATGCAGTGGTCGAAGGAGATTGAGAAGTTTGCCGAGTGGAGTCTGGAATATGACTTGTGGTGCAAGTGCCACTATTTTGGCGAAGAAATGACGGAAGAGAAGCAGAAGGAGCGGGTGGAGCACAAGCGAGGCCGACAGAACATGCTGGAGATGCTGCCCGAGAGATTCACAGAGGAGCAGGTGGTGGAGGTGAGACGCCGCTTGGGCTTGGACGATGACGCCAAGAACATGCTTCGCGTGTGGGTGTTCCGCAGGTATATACAGAAGGATAAAGACACTGGAATGTATTATAGAAACTTGAAAAATTGACCTGTTTCGGTTTTCCCCGATAATCGTTGACCAATGTCAAAATATGCCTGTGTGCGACAACAAATATCGAAAAAAGCATTGCCAGTTCAGAAAATAGTCGTAATTTTGCACCGTCAAAAGAACAATATGACAGCGCTGTTAAGGACGACAAGACACATTTATTAGAGATTAAAAGAAGATTGTAATTCAGGTTAAACAGATTAAAGAAAAAGAAAGGGTAACATTATGAAAAAGATGATTATGACAGTTATGGCAGTGCTTTGCATGACCACAACATTCGCAAAAGACGAGAACGCAAACGCAACAAGCGCAATGAGCGCATTTGACATGAGCGTTAACATGAGCAAACTCAGTGAGACTCTCAACCTCACGGCTGACCAGCGCGAGAGCGTGGCTGACGTACACCACACTTTCTGCGGCGAGATGATGGTGGCAGCCCAGGCTGGCAGCGAGGACCAGAAGGACCTCATGCGCAAGGCTGTGAACAAGGACTTGAAGTACATGCACTACATCCTCAACAAGGACCAGTATCGCAAGTACGTGATGGTTCTCAACGCCACACTCATCAACCGTGGCTTGGACATTACAAAGTAACGAGATAGTATTGGGTAATATTATAAATTGAAAGAGAGTGACGAACATCGTTGTCGTCACTCTCTTTTTCTGTCTATATCAGGTGCTTACTATCGGTACAATGCCTCGTATTGCCTTACGATTTCTTTCCACATGTAATGTTTCTTCGCCACCTCGTGCATGGGTTCGCCTTCAAGATGGGGCATGCCGAGATAGTCAATCAGTTGCAGGTCGTTGGAATAGTAATATGCCTTGTTGCAGGTGCTCTCGCGGTTAAACACCACATCGTATGCCAAGATGGGGCGACCGAAGAACATTGCCTCAACCAATGAGGGATTGGTGCCGCCGCAACTGTGGCCGTGGATATAGTAGTTGCAGTTTTTCCTCAGGGTGTACAGCACGTCGAGGTCGTATATGGGGTCCAACATCTTGATGTTGCTGAGCAGTCCGTAGCGCCATCTGAGCCTTTGTCCATAGACGCTGTAGTCCCAGTTGCCGATGAACACTAACGGCAGTCCGAACTTGGCGAAGGCGTCGAGTGTGATGTGGCAGTTGTTCTCTGGTTCGATGCGGCATATCGACAAGGCGTAGTCGCGTTTCCTCAGTCCGTATTTGTATAGTATTCCCCTCTGTGTTTCGTCAGAAAGGTGGCGTATGGCATGGTCGCCGCCGTATGCAATCATAACCGACGGTTTGTGGTAAGTCTCTGTGACATAGTCCTGTATGCCCTTGTTGTCGGCGATGATAACATCCGCAAACTTCACTGCCAGCACCTCGTTGAGCTTGAGGAATTGGCGTGCGAAGAATCCCCATTTGGCGCGTGTATGCTCGCGCCCGTCGATGTTGACTATGAGTTTCTTGTTGTAAAACAGCCTGAAGATGGGTATGAAGATGCCTCCCGACACACCGAGCAACAGTACTGCGTCGTAGCCCTTGATACAGCGTATGAGCGACAGTATGTCGTAGGGAATACTTTGTATGCCGTTGGCATGCAGGAATGGGATGTATTTGAGTTTTGCCCCCTTGTGAGTTTTCATTTTTTTCTTATAGTCCCTGCCTGAACAAAATACGGTGTATTCCACTTTGTGAGACTTGAACTCGCCAATGAGGTTTTCCACGAGAGTCTCAAATCCACCGTATTGTGCCGGCACTCCCTGTGTACCCACTATTGCTACCCTTCTTATTTTTCTCATAGTTTATTTACCTGTTAATGTTTCTGATACAATCTAATTGTATTAGCTATCTTTTCTGTCATAATTTCTGAATTATAGAGTTGTGCCTGAGCCAAGGCATTGTGCGACATCCTTGTATATGTGTCCTTGTCTGCCAAAATTTTTCTTATCCTTCTTATGATGTTGTCCATTTCGCTTATGTCAATCTTGTATCCGTTCACTCCGTCGTCCACCATTTCAGCCACTCCGCCTACTGTGGGCACAATCACCGGCAGTGCAGCACTCATGGCTTCGAGCACAGTCATGCCGAAGGTCTCGATGAAGCGATTTTTGTCAGAGAGATTCAGCAGCAGTGATGCCTGGTTATAGAATGGTGTCACGTCGTTCTGACGGGGATAGATCGTGAGGTTCTTGCCTATAATCTTGTCAAGGCGGTTTTCGGAGATATATTCGTCGATATTCTCCTGCGAGTCATTAATCACAAGAGTGAACCTGTATTCGGGTAATTTCGCCGACAGCTCTATGAACTCCCTTGTGCCCTTGTATGCCTTTAGTGATGCAAGCATCAGTATATTCTTCTGGTTGTAAGCCCTTTCTGTGTCGGGCTTTATCTTTTCAACGAATGATTTAGGGAGCGCGTTGGGAATGACCCTCACCTTGCTGCGGTCAGCGAGCGAGGATGCCTGATATTCCGACACGCAGATGATCTCGTGAGCCAATCGCTGCATCATCCACGAAAGAGACTTATAGAAGAAGCCTTTCACGAATGCGTTCTCATGATAGTGATAGACAACCCTCTTGCCCATTATCCTTCCCGCCAATGCAGGGCCCACGGGCAGCAATGTGTTGATATAAAATACCACATCCCGATTGAATATCCATCTGAATGCCAATAGGAAGGTGTATATCTGCACTGCGGCATATCTCGCCATGGTCACGGCGGGATTGGTGGAGAAACGGTAGAAATAGGAGTGTTTCGTGAAGCCGTCAATACCAATCAGTTCGTCGAGCACCCCGCCGTTGGAGGTGACCAAATCCACCCTGAAACCTTTGCGCAACAGTCCTTCAAGCACCATGCGGAGAACGATGGGGCTGCCGCTGAAGTCGTTGTAGAGATGGAAACAAACAATTTGATTCATATTCTTGATTTTATTACTTTTGCCGGTACTCCGCCAATTATCGAATAGGGTGGTATTTCCCCCCTGACTACTGCTCCTGCAGCAACGATGCAACCATCTCCGATAACGGAGCCATCAAGGATTGTCGCTTTAGAACCAATCCAACAATCCCTGCCAATCTTTATACCCTTGCGAGTTACTCCTTGCAACCGAATAGGGATATTCTTATCTTGATAGTTATGGTTTTCGGAATGTAACGATACATAATTCCCGAAGATGGTGTCATTTCCAATCTCTACACCTCCTGCACATCCGAAGAAACCGTGTGTGCCAAGACCGACCCGATTGCCAACCTTCAAGCCATACCCCAGCGACTTTAGAGAACCAGTACATTCAATCGTCGTATATTTCCCGATAGATACATTGCTACCGAAAACAATGCCGTTTACAGATAATGCGTCTATATGGCATTTCCGGTCAATAGACAAGTTGCTTGATGTCCTGATGTGACCTGGGCATTTGATGGTAGATGAATAATGAATGAAGACTCTTTTAATTCTGCGCAATTTCACCATACCCCAAAAATTCATCCATGCCTTACCCCAAAAGAAAGCAAACAGATAGCCTAAAGGTATTCTCGAATCCAATTCAAACTTCTCTCCCTTTATCCTTGTGACAATCTGATTAATTAATCTCCTTAACATCGTTCATCAATCTTTTAACAAGTTCTGACCATATTATGAAACAGCTCCCAAGTCGCCCGTTAAGAATACCTTTGTCCCGATTCAAGTAAAAATCCACAATAACCAACAAATAGGCTATGTACAGATAATCAAGATGCCTAATCTCAGGCAAAATCTTTTTTACGTTCAAATATTCGCAATAAATCTTGTCGGAATCAGCATATCCATTGTAAAGCAAATCTTGCGTAAAGAAGTGAAAGAAGTCCCACAACAGAGGATTGCTTTTCTTGAAATACTCCAAGTCAAAAGCGAAGAGATTGCCATCGACAATGAAACTGTTCCATGCAGTCAGGTCGCCATGAGAAGCACAAAATTCTTTGAAGCACTCCTTGTTATCCTCAATTAAATTCACTCCATCCATAAATGTCTTCGTCAGTCCTTTGTCATTAAGGAATTTCAAGTTCTGCTTTAATCGGATTAGCGAATGTGAAAAATCTGAATTGTCGAAGGGTATGTCGAGCTTTGTCCTGTTATTAAAATCCTTGATGAAGTCAAGAACCTCCGGGCTTAAGTAGGTGGCAAATTTTACTTTACCATTTCTCTCTGTCGTTTGAAAAAAGGCATACAGATTAGCAAAAGGCAATTTACCGCAGAAGAGAGGAGCAGGAACATGACAAACGCCCTGAGATTGAAGATATTGTAAATGCTTGAACTCATTGTCAAAAAGATTGAAGATATCCATTTTGTCAGTTATCTTGCAATATCCCATGACCTTGTCTTTATCAGCCGCCATAATTGTGATTTTTTGATGAAAACCAGGCGAGCCGCAGAAAATTCCAAATTGACAATATTCTATATCAAACACCTTATTGGCATAAGCCTTAAACGGTTTTGAAAAAGATAATTTTACTATCCTGGCATTGGCAAACCCTAATAACATAGGGCAGAACTTTAACCAATTAATAGATTTCGCAAATAGTTTTCCCTTGACAGATGAAGGTTGGAAAAGAGAAAGAAACAAATCATTGTGATGAAAAGGAACAAACCAACGTTGCCCTACGGTGTTGTTTAATTCAATGAATTTTTCTCCACTACCAATGGTGAATATATCCTTGAAAGCAGCAATGTCAAAAGTATTCATTCTTTTCTGTTGTCTATTTCATCAAACAATGCTTCCATATACAGTCCCTTGGCATTCCAGTTGAAAACCTCTTTTATACGTTTTCTTGCAGCCTGCCCAATCTGCTTGCGCAATTGTGGGCTATTAATCAGCAATGAAATGGCATGTCCAAAATCCTTCTCCATTTTCCTGGGATTGGAAACGGGGATTTGAATTGCGGTGTCAGATGTTGTTTCCACTGCCATTCCAGCCCAATCAAGACAAACGACGGGAAGCCCTATGGCCATTGCCTCCATCAAAGCCCATGTTCCTCCTTCCTTGAGACTTGGGAAAATAAATATGTCCGAATGTTCTATCATGTCCAAAGCCTCTTCACGTGGAAGATAAGGAATAATGGACACTTGTTGTCCAACCCCCTCAGCCTTTATGGTATTTTCAATAAGTTTTTTATCCGGCCCGGAGCCAAGAAGGGTCAATTTCCATGGTTTTGAGGTTTGGATGTATTTCAGAGCCTTTATAACAAGTGGTATATTCTTGATTGAAATAAACCTGGCACTGATAACCATCTTTATGACTTCAGCTCCATATTCTTTTTTCTCACGTTTGAATATCTCATCCTCCATAGCCGTTTCGAGCAACACTCTTGTTTTTTTTCTTGTGAAAAACGGCATGATATCCTTGGTATTTGGAGTGCGGGCAAGAATCACTTCTGATTTGCAGGCAGGAAGGAGAATCAGGGGGTTGATGACAGTTGTATAGTTCAGTATATATCTGAAAAGCTGGACAATCCTTTGTTTAAATGGCAGCACACCAATGAATGGGAACGGAACACATTCTCCGCCTCCCATAGGTCCCCAGATAAACCTCGGTCTAAGCAATGGCAAGAACGTGGGCATCCATACGCTTCCGAAAGTAATGTGTAAGATGTAGTCCACTTTCTCACTTCTGATTATTCTTTTGGCTACGTTGACGATACCGATTTGCCAGCAAAAATTGTAGAAGTACAGGCCTTTGTCCTTGTGTTTAAGATTCTTGATGATATCGGGAGTATCATAATAATGAAGAACCACATTGCTGGCAATTTCTTCGGGAAGATGTTGCTCTATAACCGTTTGGTTGTTCGCGCGTGTTATAACGTGAACCCTGTTACGCTTTCCTAATTCCAATACCCAATTCCAACCGACAGCTGGTTCCGAACCTTTCAAGGGTTCACAGGAATAGGCAGATACCAATATTGTCCTCATATTATCATTAGTGTTGTTCGATTAAAGTCCCATGGCCTTGGCAGTTCTTTGGGCTTTATATTGGATTATATGACGTGTAACATCATCCACGACATCATCGAGAGGCTTGTCAACATTGACTAATATGGCATTGTCATATTTAGACTTAATCTTTCTGTATTCAGTTATCTGCCTTTGAATTTCATCAATGGGCAATTCTTTCTTTCTCTCATATAACACTTCTGCAGTGCCGTCAAGGATGAAAACCAAATCAGGGGTTGGTATTGTCTTTGCAAATAGTTCAGGCATCCACTTGGGCAGTGAATAACGATAACGTTTCATATCCACGAAATAATCATAATAATATCTGTCAAAGACTACAAGCTGTTTTTGGATACATCTCTTTCTCACCAAGATATGATAACCTAAAATGAAATCAATATTGTAATATAAGAACCTGACCAATGACTTCAGGAAACCATTGGGTTTCTTGCCGTGTGGATCGGGATTGTCGCTTGATTCAGGAACGGGGTTAAGTGGATTAAGCATCCCCGGATTCGTAAGCAAATGAGGTCGAAAATACATCTTTGAGATACCAAAGAATGGTCCCCAGCATGTCTCGGCAATCCTTTCGTAAATGGAACTTTTCCCGCCCCCGTCAGGTGAAAGCAGTACTATGCACATTCCAACAGGATATTTAATCCTGAACCACAGTCGTTTGATTTCGCTTATGTTGAATCTTAATTTGTATATTCCGCGGGAATTTCTCCTTGATAATTGTCGGAGCTTTTTCCATAATACTGGGCGCAACTGCCGAAGGCCTTCTATATCATTATTATCGACGTAAAGATTAATCATATCCGCCGTATCATTATCAAAAAATTGCTTTAAATAAGAAAAGCAACCTTCCTTGTCGCCGCTGACGGTCTTGCTGATAGCGGCAAAATGTTCTTCATCGAAATCATCCTTGAATATTCTTCTCATTAGCAGGAACACATACTCCATCCGATAACTGGGGACAGTAAAGCGACCGTAATGTCTCGTTTCAGATTGCAAGTCAGTGTAAGATATGAGCAGAGGTGTATGCTTGACGCTGAAGTCTGTAAAGAAATCCAATTGAAGCCTGAACCGCTCCTTTGGTGTCAATGGCGACAGTATATATGCGCATTTCATATAGCCGTGCCAAATCTTCTGTACTATTATTAGCCCGATACCATTTGCTATATTTTGAACGATGGTGTCGAGTCTATGGAAATCATCGGGTGTAACAGACATATCCAAGTCAGAAGGCAGTTGATAAGGCACCTCGTCATATTTGTTCATGACGACATAAGGATGCTGGAACTCATTGTCCATTATGTCGAACATGTTTGTCAATAAAGATTCAATGCTATTATTTTTCATGTGTGTTAATGGATTCTGTTTTGATAATCTGTGTTTTATGTTCCCCAAAGTATTTGACTATCATGAATATCATAAGCATAAGCCAGGTGTAATAAACGCTTCCGACGCTGAATGTGGCTAAAAGCAAGAATATCAGTGTCTCCATGGAAAGGAATTTCCTGATGCAGCATTTGTAAACAAAGAGGAGTGATGTCAAATACGAGATAAGGCCAAAACTGGTGATGTCTCCCAAATACCTGCTCTCAGAGAAGACTTTCTTTAGAAAGTTCGTTTCACTTACGCTACCTTGTCCAATCCATGTACTTACAGAAAAAAAGTCCATGTTAAACGTATTGATAAAAGGCATTATTCTCACCGCACCACTTCCTTCTGTTGTTTTCAATGTTTCTGATACGTCATCAGAAAAGAAACTATTGAACACATTCTGTATTCGACGTATTTGCATATTTTCTATCTCCATATTCATCATTAAAATGAAGAATACAAATCCAATGAAAAATACTACGAAGTTCTTGCTGAAGAAATATAATAGAATCAATAATATACCAATCATTCCAGTGGCAGAACCCATAGCAATCATCGAAATAAAAAATAAGGAGCTACAATAGGGCATTTCTTTAAAAGCATATTTTATATTGATTTTTTTCCCGAGTTCAATTTCCGATAATTTTAATATTCCCCAATAAATTACAGTAATAATTCTTGCAGCATGTGATGGTTCGCAAGATAAACCATTAGGCTTAAAGACACCATTCATAGTGACTGAAGCATAATAGTTCAGAAAAAATATTTGAGTCCTTATCCCAACCAAGTATAGGGCGTGTTGGATGAGAAAGATTACTCCATAAGCAACCATCAAGACTACTAATAGTCGTTTAATCATGCTCAGTTTTATACATCCTTCGTACATTATGCAATATACCAATATAAACATAAATACATACATTGACCTGTAGCCGATTCTGTCCCATGCCACTATCGGTGAGGCAAATGAAGCACAAGCTGTCATTAATATTAGATTGGCAATGCCCCAAAAGGTCGCATCTGTCAATATCCTGTGATATTTAAAGTACATGATAAAGAATGGGGATAATAACATTGTAGCTACCTTTAAGGGGCTTACTGAAAAGCCTTCGATTGCCACTAATTGCACTGACATCAGAACAATGTATGTACAAAAAATCACATTTTTTATGTGACAAAATCCTTTGTCAAGAATTATTTGATTCGGCATAGTAAGAATTGCATTCTTTTAACTATATAATGAACCTTTTTGGATATGTACATTAATGCCAATTGTACGTGTGAATACCCTGAATGGTTTTTTAAATAATACCACCGGCTCTTCCAGTATATGTCGTGTCGTCTCACAAAAGAACCCTTCTCGGAAGCGACGTGTGCATGGACAGCAGTTGCATCATCCAGATAGAACATTTTCATGTTTGCAGCCTTTACTTGTTTTCCAAGGATTGGTTCCTCACAGTATAGAAAAACATTCTCATCAAAATATCCTGTCTTTTCTATAAACGAAATTCTTACTAAAATACAGCTGCCCATTAGCATTTCGCAATATTGGTTTGTAACGTTCAGGATAAAACTCTTACGAAACAGAAGATTAAATAACCCATTAATTGGCCATAGTAATTCTTCTAAGTATGTAGTGTATCTTTTGGGATTTTGTCTTTGTCCTTCAGTCGTGACGATATTACTGCCGCATACCGCAACTTCGGGTTTCTGTTCCATCACGTTGGCCAGCCTTATGATATAGTCCCTCTCGGGAAACTGCATGTCAGGATTGGCTATCAGTGCATATTCATACCCTTTTTCCGCAGCATGGCGAAGGCCGATGTTATTTCCGGCATTATATCCGCGGTTTTCTTTTGCCGCGATGAATGTGCATCCTTGTTCTGCCGCCAAGCTCTTTACTGCCAAGGCATCGTCCTCGCGCGAGCAGTTATCCACGATGATGATTTCGAGCGACACTCCCTCCTGACGTTTCAGGTCGGATATGCACTTGCGGCAGTCGCCACTAGAATTGTAGTTCAGAACAATTACTGCTACCTTCATATTTTTTATACTTCTTCCATCCTTGTCATGTCCCAACCGCAGAACTGGATGATGATCTTGTGGAGTCTGGTGCCTTGTCTCATTGCCTCAACTCTCTCTGTCTTGGCATATTGGTTGATTTGCTCCACTGCCTCATCCCATTGTTTTGTGGCGGATTCCTCTGTGTATTTCGCCTTTGAGAGGTATTTGAGTTCAATGATATAGCTGTGCTTGGCCTTGTAGTGTGCCATGTTTGGCATGAGGAAGAGGTCGCAATAGCCATGGTTGAATTCCATTTCGGGGGCTATGAGATAGTAGCTGCAAAGACTTAGGTATGCCATAAAGAACCCTTGGATGTTTCTCTCGCCCTCGATGGAGTCGCGCACTGAGGATAGGAGCTTGTAGCGGTCGCACAGATACTGGAGGGCATCGTGCCAATTGCCATGCGCTCCCATTGCTGAATACAGGCTGACTAATTCCATGGTATCTACGCTGCAAACCTCGTCGTAGTTTTCCATAAGGAAGTTGTAGTATTGCAGTCGTACGTTGTTGTTGGGTATGGCAAGGACGAGCTGGAGGTCTGATACTCCCTTGATAGTCAACATTCCGTAATAGAACAGAAGACTGATGAACTTGTTGGGCTTGATCAGGTCAGACGCAGGGAAGGACAGTTCTATGTTGGATGTAATCTCGCCTTTTTCGGCTATCTGCTTGAGTATTCCTTTGCGGTTGCCGTCCAGTTGGTCAAGACGTATGAGCTGCTTCAGCTTGTTGTAGTCGGTCTTGGTGTTCGGGTCGAGCATAGACTCAGGTGAGGACTTGAACATCATATAGTTGCGCAGGTAGAACAGCACCATGTCGCTATTGAACACACGGTTGCCGTCTTCATGGCATTCCTTGGAGAAACAGTAGTTGTCATACCACGGTTTCATCTCCTCTATCATAGCCTCAATGTCGCAGTTTGCGGGCAAAGAACCTGCTTCCTTGTAATATGTGAACATCGCACGTACGTCCTCAGTGGAGAAGCCGAGCAGCTTGTCGAAATAGAACAGTGTTGATATGTTCCATCCGATATTGAAACCGCTGGTGAGGTCATCCAATGTCACAGGACTGACTCCCGTGAAGAAAATCCGCTCGAATGTACCCTTGAACTTCTTGAATACATCACGGTAGAAACCTTCCGCATGTGTCATCTTGTGATATACCTCCTCTCCCTTCTCGCTAAGCACGACATTGGTGAAGTTGTCATATTCATCAATGATGAGGTACATCGGGATGTGGAGTTCATTGGCTGTTGTGGTAATCTGAATCAGCTTACCTGTATAAGTATTGCATTCAAAAAATGACTTTAGGAAATAATCCGGATAGTCATCAGAATACTTTCTGACAAAGGCATTAAGTGTATAGCAAAGGTACTCATCGAACTTCTTCTCAAGTTCGTCGATAGTGCCTCCTATCCGCGAGAAGTCGAGGTGCATCACTTGGTATCTGCCCATCAGTGGTGTGGGGTGCTTGCCTATCCAGAGCGAACCGAATATCTCCTCAAACTGATCCTTTTTCGCCTTGTCGTAATAGGTGGCAAGCATACTAAGCAATAGGCTCTTGCCAAAGCGGCTAGGGCGGATGAACATGAGGTAGTTCGGTTGTTGCTCAAGCAGAGGTATATACATGGTCTTGTCAACGTAATAAAGGTTGTCACTCATTACGTACTCGAAATCCGACACCCCGTATGGCAGTCGCTTGACGTTGTTCATATCTATATCCTTTCTTATTTAATCGCAATTATGCCGCAAAATTACGAATAAAAATCCGAATTATCAAATATTTGCTGATTTTTCTTATAGATAATACTTATTTGTCCTTGTATATGTTGTACCTGTGAGCCACAAATTTCCAATACAGATAACCTCTTAGTTTAACGGTCGTGTTCCTTAATCTCCACACGGAAGCAAGCAGGCTATGGGGGAGGGTTAGGCGCAGACTGCCTAAGTCATAGCCTGTTATTGTATCACCCAGGAGTGAAATCCTTAGGAGTTCAATTATTGTAAGACGCTTCACAAAGGGTATGTTGTCGTCAAACTCAGTCTGTCTTGACAATGGGCGTATGTCTATGTCTATTGACGCATTGCCAATACATTTGAACGAGGCCATTGCCCAATCACGCAGTGTCCTGTGGTCAAGTTTGTCCATTGTGTTTATTTGGGCGGCAATAGTCTCGATGGCATCTTGGTTTGCCTGAGTGATAGGGGTATGGCAGAATTGCTCGTTGTTTCCGAATACGGGTTCTATCTTGCCCTGTGCCGTTCTTTGATATGCAATGGTGGATGGGTAGGGCGAGGCGGAGTAGTAATGTTCGAGCAATGCTGTTGTTTCGGTGGATATTTCCTCTGCCTGGAAGTATGTCGAATATCTGCCTGCTGACGGGGGAAACACATCACGCCTTACTCCGTAGTAGAAGAAATGCAAGTCTTTCGCACCCATGCGCCGGAGTATATGGTTCATCATCAGTCGGGATGTTCCCAACCATCCTACATCCACGGCGGCACATCTTTCGCCGTCGAGCAATCCCTCCTGACGGAAATATTCCACCAACAGCTTTTCTTGTTCTTTGGCACGTTGTTGCAAGAGTGGAGTGAAATCACTGTGGAATATCTTATGCAGGAAATCCTCTTGTTCCTTTATGTTATTTGCTTTGGTATAGTTGAACTCTATGCCGTATTTCTCACGTAATTCCTTACGCGATGTTCCCAAATGAAGCAGCCGCTTATCAATAGTGTCAATGCGGATGATGGTGTTGTGGTCGCTTGCCGCCAAATAGGCTTTTTCGTCCTCTCCGTGGAGATAGGGAAGAAGGAGCGACCTGCGGGAAACGAAAAGATAATGCAGTTCAAGTCCTTCTGCTTCTTTTATTAACGCTTGTGCCGCCTTCATCAGGACATAACTGTCGCGAGACAGGAAGTAGAGCTTGCGTATGCCCATCCTGCGTGCCTCACGCAACACGTAAATTACGTAGGGCAGATAAGCCGGCACCACGAAATCGGCGGCAAATGCGGCAAAATCGTCTCCATTGTGCTTCAGCCGGTATTGCCGAGAGAGTTCAGCTAAAAGAGCGGAAGTCTGTGAATATGCTTTTTCCACATTATTATATAATGTATTGATGTGTATGGCACGTATGCCATTCTTCCTTGCCATCTTAATGTCGCTTCTCATGTTGTCGCCGTAGTGAATCCATTCCGTAGGTTGCAAATCCTTTCTCACCACTTTATAAAGAATGCCAGTGTCTTTTCTTGCATTATGTTCGCAGGAAACATATATGTCGTCATTGTCCTCATAACATCCGCAACTCTTCAACGCCTCTCGCAAGAACTTGCTGCTGAGATACATGTCGCTGATGAAGGCGATGTGATAGCCTTGCTTCCGTCGTTGACCAATCAACTTGCATACAGATGGATTAGCAATAAGAACCTCTTTCTCCGCCTCCTCTTCCGCTTGCATTATCTCCTCATGGTTTTTCTTGGCAAACAAGAGGAAGGCGGAATCTATTTTGTCATATTTTTCCTTCAGGGTATTCCCTTTCGTAAGTTTTCGCCATACCACAAAAGCCTCGCGCAAGTCTTTGTCCTGTGGGAATAGCCGTTCCGCCAGGATATGAAACACAGCCTCGGGTTTTCCACAACGGCGAAGCAATGTGGTGTCGAATATGTCGAAGGATGCTATTTTCACGATGAAACAGTCTTTTTTAAACGATATGAGTTTGTCTGAAGAGCTATTATTTTCGTCAATTTGTATAAAAGGGACGTAAACTTGAAAGACTTTATAATTGACAATATGTGAAGATTCATAGCATCTTCTTCTGTAATATAATCGGGAAGAATATTTTTTTTCTGTTTAGCCCGTTCTTTTGCACTTACTGTACCAGTACTAATTCCTCCACCTTCATAAACGGCAATCTTAACGGGAATATATTTGTATGTTGCACCATAATTAAGTATAGCTATTGCAAACCATCTAATATCAGCGGTTATCTTTAAGTCTTCTTCGTACAGTCCAACTATGTTGAAGAGTTTTCTTCTAATAAATGAACTTTGGTGATGGATGGCTACAGGAAACAAATCATACCAGAAAATTTTTTCCTGAGTGGGATTTGTAATTATGGAACCGTTGATATGGCCATTTGTGACAAGTCCATATATAATATCTTCATTTCGTCCTATTGCAAATACTCTTGCCAATGTGTTCTTGTAAGCAAAACAGTCACCTGAGTTCATGAAGTTAAGATACTCGCCTTTGGCTTTTGCAATACCTTTGTTCATGGCATTGTATATGCCTTTGTCAGGCTCTGAGCACCAATAGGCGAACTTGTCCTGATGTTGCTCAATAAACTCGCGGCTGCCGTCTGTGGAGCCGCCGTCGATTACGAGCCATTCGTAATCGGTGAATGTCTGGCTGACCACGCTCTCGTATGTCTTCTTCAGTCCCTCAAGGTTGTTGAGGTTGACAGTGATGATGGATAGTTTCATGATGGGATTTGTTTACCTTTTAATCACTCTCCTTACCATACTTCTTGCTCCCTCAGTGGATATGTAGAGGGTTGCGACGTATATGGCGGAGAAAAGTGACGTTGATATCAGACAGTAGGCTGCCCAGGGCAGGAAGCCATGATATGGCTCGATGGGAAGGAGGCGAGCTACCGCAGAGGACACGGCGAAGGCTATGGCAAAACATAGGAGCATAAGCGTGACGTTTTTCCAGTAATGCCAGATGGGGCGGTGGAAACTGGTGCGGTAGAGAAACAGTGGTTTCCATATCACGATGATGGGGATGAGGCTGGCTATCTTGCCAATCAATATGCCGGGGAGTCCCCATAGATAACAGGTGATGAGGGTTATGGAAATGTTTATCGCTCCTTCCACCCATGCCGACCATGTGTCATGGTAGTTGCCGTAGGCAACATTGAACGTATCGACCGCCCCACGAGAGAGCATAATGAACGCATTGACCACCAAAAGGATGAGGATGGTTTGGCTGAGCAGATATTCTTCTCCTAACCATACGCTTATGAATGGCTGAATGCCATGATACACCGAAAACACCACAATTCCGGCAATGACATAATATGTGAACATCATTTCTCCGAATACACTGCAGATTTTTTCCTTGTCTCCCTCGGCAATAAGATTGCCCACGCCTGCCACAATGCCTCCCATCATGATGGTGAAGAGTATGGTGATTCGACCGATGACCATGGTGTAGTTGCCGTAATAGGCTACCATCTTGAGCGACACAAAGGCAAAAATCAGTATCTGGTCGCACTGCTGCAAAAGAAAATCTTTCATCTTGTGTACGAACACCTGCTTGGTCTTCTGAACAATTTCCGGATACTGGTTGCGCACCTGTTTGCCTGTTTTTGTATTTGCCGATAGCCAAGGATAGGTCTGTTGTATCTTCCAGTTGAGGATGATGGCATGGATAAAGCCAAATATCAGTTCAATGGACACCCACAGGTAGAGATTGCTCGTGTAATAGACCAATGCCATCTGTACCAAGGTCTTGATTAGGGTGGCTGTATGGAAACAAGCGGTGACCACATAGAGGCGTTGGTCGGCATAGAGCATTATTGAGCGGTAGTTGATGAAATAGCCGATGAGTGAGGATGTCAGAAATGCATAGAAAGCGAAATATATGATGCCCAGTTCGAAGACGGTGTGGTTGAAAATAAAAGGGAAAAAAACACTGACTACTATTCCTGCTGCCAGCACAAAACCGCCGATATAACGGTAGAGGCAACCGAAGACGGACACGATCCGGCATATCTCTTCTCTGTTGCCCTTGGCGATAGGCTGATAGAGGGCATAGCTCACCGATGCACCCACCCCTAGTTCTGCAAGATTCAGAAATCCCAGAATGTTCTGGAGTGTTCCCGTCAAGCCGATGAATTCGGCACCCAGACAGTTGAGGAATATCTTTCGGGAGAAGAACAACAGCAGGAGTGACAGCAGGTAGAACACGAGGTTCACCTTGGCATTCTGCAGTGACTTATGGGTTCTTGATCCTTTTTTCATTATTTAGTGACGTGAGACACGTCATCTTCTATTCGTAGGATACGGTGGTGTCTGAGTGGGGCGAGGTATGCCAATGCCAGTAGCTCAGGTTGGTCATGTCCATAGCCCATGGCGAGAACATGTTATATGCGGTGTTGATATCCACTCCTTCCTTGGGCCAGTGCCAACTGCCGGCAACGAGTATTGCCTGAGGCATTACGCCCGGTTCGTGGGGAAGGGTCAGAAGATCGCCGCAGTTATCGCATGTACCTCGGCGCACTTCAATATAAAAACGCCTGGCATCATCGGCAATGGTGTAACTCTTTGGCCATGCCACATTTCCAAGCTCCACAAATGGGACAGTGGCAAAGGATGACATGGTGTTGACCTTTGTCATACCCTTTTGGTGGAAAAGTTCATGAATCTCGCCGAGATTCTGGTCGCCGTCAGGACCATCGTAGTGCAAATACATCTTTTCTGTAGAACCTGCTGCCATCAGTGAGATGCTGCATGTCTCGTTCTCATAATCGGGTACTATACGTATCACGGCATCGTTGAAGTCGAAGTCGGCGTCACGCCACACGTCCTCGTATGCGATTGTCCAAACCAAATTCTCGGTAGTGGGTACAATGATGTCAATGTCAGGTATCGTGATTATCGGCATTTCTGTTTCCATGTCAGCATACAGTCCGAAGAGCACGTCGTTGCAGTCAAAGTCGCCTGACGATGGGGAATCCTCCATTCCCATGATGGTGTAGCCTTGGTCTTGGATAATCACGCTTCGGTGTTTGCCGTCGGTATTAAGCACCTTTGCCGACCAGTTGGTCTCATACATCGGATTGGGTAGTCTGCCTGAGGGCAATCCGCGTTTTACGTCACGCTCACGTTGGGCACTGTTTTGCTGACCTTCCATCTTTAGATAAAAGCCTATGCGGTCGCCGGCTTTTACGTCTATTTGCCATGTCAGCCCTCGTGCCTTTGTGATGCGGTCGCCGTATTTTTCTAAAACATGCTGTATGTTATATACATCATCATCAAGTCTTTCTGTCTTGGTTGTAAACGGTGCCGTAAATCCATCAAGATAGTCGAAATTGGAGTCATACCAAACATCCACTCCGTCTAACTGGTATTGCAGTTTGGCTTCGCCGTTGATATAGTCGTATGAATGTGTATCAACTAAATCCACCATTTCAAAGTCTCGGTAGGTGCCGGGGGAGTGGCGGTAATATCCCAAAATGCGGCTCTGAAGACATCCTGTAAAGCCATAATACATTGTTATACAGAACGGACCTTGTGAAATTAACTCGTAGTTTCCGTTTAGTCCATTCTTTTCGATGTCCATACCTTCTTTTGTGTATTGGGTGACAATCCCGATGCCTTCCGGATTTATTTCCGTATATCCGCAGTTTTTCATAATGTCTGTGCCATTTAGTGTCTGTCCTGCACGTGTGATGGGATAAACGGCGCGCTCAGCTGCCCTGCTTGCCTCCAATTTCGGAACATCCATGTCAACCGTTTGCTCCGGATTGCCAGTAAGGATAACTTCCTGAGTTACTATGTTCTTGTCTTCCTTTGCCAAAAGTATCATCCTCATCTCGTGGGTTTGAGGCACAGTCATATATACTGTAGTGTCCTTAGTCACATATTTGTGGTCAAAGAGTATGCCGTTCTCTTCGCCCACGAAATAGGCATATACGTCAGTGGGAGACTGTGTCTTGACGTTTACTTTCAGCTTTACGGCGGTTTGCCACCATTGCATAGTGCTGTACTCTCCGCCAATCAACTCCTCGAATGAACTGCGTGTGCGTTCCACTGCCGACTGTTCATTCCCGTCACTGCATCCTGCAAGGGCAAGTGTGCCCAAAATTATTGCTATACAACCTTTTATATTCATAACATTACTTTTCCGTTATCACTATTTTATTGCCTTCCTTACGCCATTGTGCCTTGCCCTCCATTGCCAAAATGACATCTGCCACTTCCTTGGCTTCCTTTGTGTCGCCTGCTTTCTGAAGATAGTTTTTGGCATCTGTCAGCCTGTGCATCTTCACGCATCCGCACGCCGCATTGAGGTTGGCTGTCTTGTCCTCAGGATACTGTCGGGCTGCTATCAGCAGGGCGTCAAGCCAGCCGTCGCTGCCTTCCTCGTAACTCTGCGCCACGAGATACATCTCCTCGGTGCTCAGTGCCTCGGGATGGGTGTAGATGAGTCGGCGGGCCTCTTTTACGGGATATTGTCTCACCACATATTCTATTATATAGTCGGTGTGGCGCAGACCTGGATATACGTGTTGCAGAAGCCAGTTGTATGGTCTGCCGCCGTCCACTTTCTTGAGCATTGCCTCCTTTTCGTCCGGGTCCATGTCAAGGTCTATCACGTCGAGCAGTTCCTTGCGGCTGTCTGTCACGTATTGTGGCATAACGGGTGTCTCCACGATGTTTTCCCGTTCGTACCAAACATTTCCCTTCACCCGGCGGCTCTCGCCATTTGTTTCTATAAACGTGCGGAGGTTGTCCCAGTCCTCGGGGGTGTAGTGTGTCTGGACAATGGATTCGTCGATGCCAAACTTTCGGCATACGTATGACTTGAGCGCCTGGGTGCGGCCTTTGGCAAGTCGGGTGTTGTTGGAGTAGGGGCTTTCGGGCGAGGCATAGCCGTGAAGCACAACACGTTGCACCTTGAATGACTTGTCAAACAGTGCATTCTCTATTGTTTTGTTCAAACGCTGAAGTTCTTCAGGATTGCGGCGATAACGTGGGTAGATGACGGTTTCGTTGACGGGGAAATCAAGAAACGCACGTCCTTGTATGGTGCGGATCTTGGTGCCTTCGGGATCCGGCAACTTGAATGGCAGTGTGGGCACTGTGCGCAGACGGGTGTCATATACAATGGGCGCAACGGATGATGTTATCGGCATGTCCTTCCTGCCAAGAGCTATGGTTACACCTATTTTTATATTTGTGCGCATATCGAGCGGCGAGCCTGTCTTCACGCCATTGAAGTGGTCGTTGAATATGGTATGGCTTAATTCCATTCCCAACTTCAGCCTGTCGTTTATCTTATATGTGATGTCAAGACCTGCCCTTGCTGCTGGCACGACCCTGCTCTTGGTGGAGTATGCAACGGAATAGGACAAGGGCGTGTGCATGGGGAATCCGAAGGTATATTCTGCGCCTATGCCAGCAAATGCCTTAACGTTCAACGCCTTACCCCTTTGCATGGAAGTGCGCAAGGCGTCGGTGATGTCAAAGGTGGCATCGCCAAACAGCCCCAAGCTACTCCATCCCCAAGTGTCGGGCGACTCGCACTCCTGCACGTTGCGGCTCTTGTTGTAGTTGTATCTCAATGCAGCCCGCCATCCCCACAAGGCGTTGAACTCCTTGCCGATGCCTATGAACAGTCCGCCCGACCATGGATAGGACGAGAACTCCGACATGGGGAGATTCTCGTTGGCAGACTTGTTGATGCCGCCATAAATCTGGAGGTATAGTCTGTCCCTGCCTTTGGTATTGCGGTCAGCCTTGGCGGTACCGGCATACGTGGTATGGCTGTATGCAAGCAATGCAACACTGAGGCAGCAGCAAAGATATAAAAAATGTCGTTTCATAATTTAGTATTTGTAATTGTAGTAATATCCGTATTTATATCCGTATCCGTAATGACCTGCCGCTTTTACGGCGTTGAGCACGATGGACAGGTTCTTGTATTTTCCGCTCTCCACATGCGCGTCGAGCAATCCCACCTGGCGGCATTGGAACAGGCCCGCCCTCACGATGTAGAGCGTGCGGTCTGCGTGATGTCCAAGTATCGAGGCATCAGCCAACGTCTCGGTCATCGGACAGTCGATGATTATAAAATCATAAAGTGGGCGCATTGCCTCTATCAACTGCTGCATGCGTGATCCCGACAACAGTTCGGTGGGATTGGGAGGCGTGGTGCCTACGGGAACTATGCTTAGCGACGGATAGTCGCCATGGCTATAGATGACCTGGTCAATGGATTCAACTTTCTCGCCGAGGTAGTCCGCCAGTCCCATCTGCATGTTGCCGAATGTGCGGGTGGCAGTGGCGCGGCGAATGTCGCCGTCGATGAACAACACCCGCCTGTGCTTGATGGCGAGGGCGAGGGAAAGGTTCATGCTTACGAATGTCTTGCCGGAACCGGGGAACATCGAGGTGATAAGATACACATTCTTATGCTGACGTGTGTCGGACATGAACTCAAGGTTGGAGCGAAGGATGCGGAACGCCTCGTTGATGGCATTCTGATTGTCGTGTTGTACAACCAATGGAGTCGCTTCATATTTTCTCTTCTTTCTCTCAAACCAGTCATGAAGCCTCTTGCGCTTCTTCTCTTCCCCATAATATGGAATCTCACCCACAATGGGTATCTGAGTCCTGCTTTCAATATCCATCTTGCCGCGCACCGAAGTGTTGAGGCTTTCCTTGACAAACAACACTACCGCCGGCAAGAGCAGTCCTATGAGCAGTGCTGCCAATATGATGCTTTTCTTGTTGGGGAACGTGGGGAATGAACTGCCATGTGGCATGTCTATTATCTGTGTCGGCACAGATGTGTAGGTCATGCTTATCTCGTTTTCCTCCTTCTTCTGAAGCAGGTAGAGATAGAGGCTCTCCTTCACCTTCTGGTCGCGCTCCACTGACAACAGTCGCTTTGCCTGGTCAGGACTCGCCACCACCTTTTCCTTCACGTCGGCATTAAATCCCTCCATAGTGCCTATCTGTATCTGCAGTGTCTTGAGATAGTTGCTCACTGAGGCGATGATATTCTGGCGTATCTCGTCGAGCTGTTCTTCCTGGCGTATGATTATCGGGTTTTGGGTGGATGTGCCTTCGAGGCTGTTCTTCAGTTTCAGCAGCAGTGCATTGTATTGGGCAATCTGCTCGCCCGCCTCGCCGCTTGCCAGTCCTGTGTGCGAGGGCAATAGCTTGTAGCGCGACTTAGAGTCCTTCAGCATGTCGAGGATATACTGTGCCATGTAAATCTGGTTGCTCAGCTTCAGTATCTCCGCTTCCGACTCGGTTTGTTGTTGTAGGTAGAGGTCGCTCACCTGTTCGAGGTTGGTTATCTGGTGGCGCGCCTTGAATGTAGAGATGCTGTCATCCACATGGCTCAGTTCCTTGTCAATCAGTAGCAGGCGGTCGTCGATGAATCTTGCGGTACTGTCCGCCACTTGTCTCTTGTCTTTAAGCCATCGCTCATTATATACATTGATAATGGTGTTGAGCACTCTCTCCGCCCTCTCCGGCGAGACGTCCTGATACTTCAGGTTGATGATGGTTGACTGCTCGTCGTCGAGACTTACGCTGAGTGCTTTTTGCAGCGTCTGTGCCGCCTTTTTGATGTCGTCCTTTTCCGTCAGACTGTCAAGACGACACACCACATCCGTCAGCAGTGCCAACGACTTGTATTGTCTAAGCACGTTGGGCACGTTGGTCTGCTGCTGCACAAATGCCATGTTGTTGAAGTCGTTGCCGTTAGCCGACTGTGCCACTGTTCCGCGGCTTGTCTCCATCTTCACCATCACAGCCGCCTCGCGGGTATATACGTCGGAGGTGGTCGAGAGATAATATGAAGCTATCAAGAGCGCCACTGCCACCGAGGCGGCAAACCACCTGTAGTGGCTTCGGCATAAAACCCAGAAATCCTGGATTGACATGAAGTCTTCTGCCTGTATTTTTGATGAGGTTTCACTCATGGTCTTTACTATTTGAATATTGCTACTAATGATGCAAGCAACGATGCTATCGAGAGCCATATATAAGGGCTATGGAATGTATTGCCCATTTCGGTGGATTCGCGTTTTTTCTTGTTGTTGGGCACCACATACACCAAGTCGTTCTGCTGAAGGTAGTATGCGGGGGAGAGAAGTGCCTGCTGCATGTTGGTCATGTCGATATAATGCACCTCGTTCACTCCGTCCACATTTCGGTTCACCATCACAGAGCGGCGGTTGCCGTTGATGGTCATGTCGCCGGCGCGGGATATTGCGTCAACTATGGTGAAGTGGTCTTTTGTTATTGGCACGTTGCCTGGTTTGCCTACCTCGCCGAGAACGTTCACGCTGAGATTCACATACTCCACGGTGACGATAGGCTCGCTCACTAATTCGCGCTCCACGAGCCGTCCCTTGATATAGGACGCCACCTCGCCTCGCGTCATGCCTTCCACTCTGATCTTGCCAAGCAGCGGGAAGTCTATCGTGCCCTGCTCATCCACTGTGTAGGCAAGCAACATGCCATTGCCGCCAGAAGTTCCACCGGCGGTGGTCTCTGGCTTCACGTCAGCTCCAAGAACGCTGTTGCCGCTTGTCTTGGCAGTGAGAGTGAACTGCTGTTCGAGCAGTGGGTTGCTGCTGTTTACTATGATGTTAATCTTGTCTTCAGGACGAAGTCTGAATTGCTGCTCCGTCTGCAATGCCATGCCGTTGAGTGCGGCGGCATCCTGGAAATAAGCAATGTCCTTGGGTGTGGAGCATGAATAGAGCAATGCTGCCATCAGGCTTAGCGTCCCTCGTCTTATGTATTTTCTTATTATATCCTTTGTCATTGTGATATGTCTTCCTTGTTTTTTATCTTGTTTGAAATCAGTATGTTTACCACTGTCCACAACAGTATGTCGCCGCATATTATGGTTGTCGCACCATAATATTCGGACAGGATGACGTTAAGTGTTGTCAAGAGAACGGATGCCGATATGATGACAATCATGGTCTTGCGCTGTCCCATGCCTATAGCCATCAGCTTGTGATGGATGTGGTTTCTGTCTGGCAAAAACGGATTCCTGCCATTGCGAATACGCAGAAGGAACACTCGCACCACGTCAAGGCAGGGTATCAACAACGGGGAGAGAGCCAGCACAAGCATGTTGACCTTCATTGGCATGTCTTCTTGTATGAGGATGAGCCTGATGCTCAGAAACGACAGCATGATGCCTAAGGTCAGGCTGCCTGTGTCGCCCATGAATATTTTCTTTCCTCTTTCCGCCTTGCCGAACACATTATAATAATAAAAAGGTAAGAGTACGCCCGCGGAGGAAAATGAGAGCATCGCGAATATATACTGTCCGTATAAGGTGAATGTGGCACCGTAGAAAAGGAAGGCAAAGATGCACAGTCCCGATGCCAAACCGTCGATACCGTCAATGAGGTTAATGGCATTGATGATGAACACGACTACGAAAACAGTGAGGGGAAAACTGATATACATCGGGAGGAGGTGGACGAACACAAAACCGTGGAGGTTGGAAAACAGGGCTTCGCCCATGGCAATCATTATGCCGCAAACTACCTGGACGAGCATTTTCTTGTGATATCTCACGCCCCTCAGGTCATCTATAAAACCGATGATATACGACAGGATTATGGCACACGAAAGATATATCAATGGCATCAACTCTGAGTCTATGCCATCAATAAGCTCAGGGTTCTGCAGTGCGATATTCACTGCCAACAGAAGGGCAATGGATATGAACACCGCGGGCATGAAGGTGGTACCGCCAAGTCGCGGAACCATGTTCTGGTGGGTCTTTCTTTCATCCGGTTCGTCGAAAAGTCCCTTGCGGATTGCAATAACTCTAATCCGCGGTATCGTTAATCCTGAAACTATAGTACTTAAGATAAATACTGATAGTAAATTTACAGTCCATAACATATTCTAACTCCTTAACTTCTTAACTCCTTAACTTCTTAACAAGAATTGATGGGCCTGATGAATGCGGTGGGAATATATGCCGTGGCAATGAGGCACAGCCCCTCTATTTCCACGACAACTCTCTGTTCGCTTGCCACTCGCGCCACCCTGCCTTCCACGCCCTTGAAGTCTCCGTCAATCACTCGCACTGTCTCTCCGCTCTTGTATCTGCACGGTCTGTCGCCCACAACGATGGTGTGCTCGTTGTCGATACTTGTTACGAGGATGAAGTTCATCATTCTTTTGTATTCAATGGTCAGCGGAGGGTTCTTGCCGTATACGTCGGTCTTGAAGTGGTCATAGTAATAGCTTATATAATCATTTATCTTGGCATCTTTCATCAGGGTCTCCATAATATCTTCCGTGGTATATACGAATATCAGGTTGGGCAGCAGGGGCTCCAGTATTCGCCGCTTCTTTCCTTTGACAAGTTTCATCACGTGGTGTTTGGGATAATGGTATTCCACGGATTTGCTGTCGAATATGTCTGCGGCTTTCTGCGCCCTGCCGTATGAGGCTCTCAGTACATACCATTTCTTGTTTGGGTCTGGGGCAAACCTTACCGACACCCCATCACCTGTAATATTGGCTTTGAGGGGGGCGCTGGAGGTAAGTCCAGGGCATGGAGATTCTGTCCCGTCTCGTCGGGCGTTCACATCAGACAATGTGCCCATAATATGATATTAAGACTATGTAAACAGGGCGTTTGTGCTGTTGCCAATAGTCATATTATATCAAAATACTCTCGCCTTACTATCAATATTCAGAGTGAAGACGTAATAGTCGGGTGCAAAATTACAAAGAAAATATTAAAATCCCTTATCAAATCAGAAAAAGATTTCAACACTCTTTCCGTTTTAACTTTGTTTAACTAAAGTTAAGCGTTTAGGTAACTTTTCAGCTGGTAAAATTATAAACACAGAGATACAGAGTCACAGAGCTTTTCTCTGTTTCTTTAAAAAACTTAGAAATTGAACTCCGTGCCTCTGTGATTCTGTGTTTTTATTTCTGCTTAATTCTTCTTCACCTTGACAATCTTTGTAGGCTCCTGTTCCTTGTTGCGGCGGTTGACTACCGTAACCACAGCCTGGGCGAGGTTGATGAATGCCTGACCGGTAGCGGTGTCTATATGACAGGCGGCAGGTTCGCCTTCATCTCCGCTCTCGCAGATGCTCTGCACGAGGGGAATCTGGGCGAGCAGCGGGGTCTTCATCTCCTCGGCAAGTCGCTTGCAGCCTTCCTTGCCAAAGATATAGTACTTGTTTTCGGGCAGTTCGGCTGGAGTGAACCATGCCATGTTCTCTACAAGACCGAGGATTGGCACATTCACCTTCTCATTGCGATACATGTCGATACCCTTGCGGGCATCTGCCAGAGCCACGTTTTGCGGAGTACTTACGATAACGGCTCCCGTGATGGCAAGTGTCTGAAGCAGAGTGAGATGTATGTCGCTTGTGCCGGGAGGAGTGTCGAGGATGAAGTAGTCGAGTTCGCCCCAGTCGGCATCGGCTATCAGTTGTTTGAGGGCATTCGAAGCCATACCGCCACGCCACAGAGTGGCTGTCTCGGGATTTACGAAGAAACCGATACTCAGCAGTTTCACCCCGTATTTCTCGATAGGCTCAATCAGCTGTCTTCCGTCTTTCTCTACGGCGTATGGGCGGGCATCCTCTACTCGGAACATCTTTGGCATCGACGGCCCGAAGATGTCGGCATCAAGCAGTCCCACCTTATATCCAAGGCGTGCAAGCGAGATGGCGAGATTGGCAGAGACTGTGCTCTTGCCCACACCGCCCTTGCCTGAGCTAACGGCGATGATGTTCTTCACCTCGGGCAGAAGCTTGCCCACTTCGGGGCGAGGTTTCGACTTGAACTCGGTGACTATCTCCACTTCCACATCTTTGGATATGTGATAGTGTATGGCTGCCTCGGCTGCCTTCACGGTAGATTTAAGGAACGGGTCGGTGTCGCGTGGAAACTCCAGCACCACCTTCACCTTCATTCCGTCGATACTCGGAGTGTCGGCAACCATACCGCTCTCAACGAGGTTCTTCTTTGTTCCCGCATACGTCACTGTGGCGAGCGCGTCGAGAATCAGCTTAGGGTATAATGTCATGATTTATCTTTAATTTGGGATGGGTAATTTAAATGAAGAGTGAAGAATGAAGAATTAAATATTAAGAATTAAGAGAAAAAGTTAGCCTTGTACGGTTGGTATGAACGCCCTATTAGCGTTGTACAGCTGATATGAACGCCCTGAAAGGGCAACGAGCACATAGCCCAGGGCAAAGCGAAGCGGCACCCTGGGATTGTTTGCCGTTGAAGTGGAAACGCCCTGAAAGGGCAAAAGCGCAATTGCCAGCAGAGAATAATGCTTTTGCCCTTACAGGGCGATTAAACGCAATCACATCTAAACCACAGGGCTTTGCCCTGGGCTATGTGCTTTTGGGCTTTCAGCCCGTCCCCCAGTGGCTGCGCAGTCACGCTATTTCTCTTAATTCTTAATTTTTAATTCTTAATTTTTAATTCTTCATTTAATCAGTTCTATCGAACGTTTGAGGAACTTGTCGAGAGCTGCTCCCTTGAGCATTCCGTTCTGGAGCAGGGCGAGATCGATGAGCTGGTGAACAATGCTGTTGTCCTTGGCATAGTTGGCAAACAACTCGCGCTTCTTGTTCTTCTCGTCCTCAATGGCCTTCTCGGTGTTCTTCACGTCGTCCTTCTCCTCCTGGGTGATTTCCTCAGGCTTCTTCTTGTCCTGCGACTGGTGGAGGGCGGCGAGACGAGCCTCCTGACCCTTAATCTCACCCTCGATGGGCTTCAGAGCCTCGGCAGTGCTGCTCTCGCAATCGTCGAGCACCTTCTTGATGAGCGGATGGTCGGAGTTGAGCACGAGGTTGTATGAGTCAGGCATTTGGGCATAGAAACTCATGCCTGCCTGCAGACGGCTCATGTCCTTCATTCGGCGCATATACTCGCTCTGGGTGATGATTACTGGCTGTGCCTGCTCGCCCATAGGCTCAACGTCAACGTAAATCTCAGCCTTCTCCAACTTCGGCAACTGTGTGGTGAATACAGTCGAGAGATGCTCCTTCTTGTCAGCCTCCAGGCTTTCCTTCTTGGCATCCTCCTTCACGATGATGCGCTCGATGATGTCGCTGTCAACGCGGGTGAAATGGCTCTTCTCTAACTTCTGCTCCAGCATCGATGCTGTCGGCACGTCGAGTTCGCCGTCCATGAGCAGCACGCTGTATCCCTTAGCCTTTGCAGTCTCGATATAGCTGTACTGCTCCTCCTTGTTAGTGGAATACAAATATACGAGGTTGCCGTCCTTGTCGGTTTGGTTGTCCTTGATGAGTGTGCGGTATTCTTCGAATGTAAAGTACTTGCCCTCAGTGTCTTTCATCAGAGCGAAGTCCTTGGCGCGGTCGTAGAACGATTCCTCGCTGAGCATACCGTAGTTGATGAAAATCTTAAGGTCGTCCCATTTCTCCTCGAATCCCTTGCGGTCTTCCTTGAAGATGCTCTGCAGACGGTCGCTCACCTTCTTTGTGATATATGTGGCGATCTTCTTCACGTCGCGGTCGCTTTGCAGGTATGAACGGCTCACGTTCAGAGGGATGTCCGGTGAGTCGATTACTCCGTGGAGCAGTGTGAGGAAGTCGGGCACGATGCCTTCCACCTGGTCGGTCACGAACACCTGGTTGCAGTAGAGCTGAATCTTGTTGCGCTGCAGTTCGATGTTCGACTTGATGCGGGGGAAGTAGAGGATACCCGTGAGGTTGAACGGATAGTCAACGTTGAGGTGAATCCAGAATAGAGGCTCGTCCTGCATGGGGTAGAGGGTACGGTAGAACGACTTGTAGTCCTCGTCCTTCAGTGTGCTTGGAGTCTTTGTCCACAGCGGCTCCACATTATTTATAATATTGTCCTCGTCGGTCTCCACGCTCTTGCCGTCCTTCCATTCGGTTTTCTTGCCGAATGCCACAGGCACTGCCATAAACTTGCAGTACTTGTTGAGCAAGCCCTGGATGGTGTTCTTCTCAAGGAATTCCTTGCAGTCGTCGTCGATGTGCAGCACGATGTCCGTACCGCGGCTCTCTCTCTCGGCATCGTCGATTTCGTATGCCGGCGAACCGTCGCAGCTCCATTTCACTGCCTTGGCTCCTTCGCGATAGCTCTTGGTGATGATATCCACCTTCTTGCTCACCATGAATGATGAGTAGAAGCCAAGTCCGAAGTGTCCGATGATATTATTGGCGTTGTCCTTGTATTTCTCCAAGAAGTCGTTCACGCCGGAGAAGGCAATCTGGTTGATATACTTGTCGATTTCCTCCTCGGTCATACCGATACCACGGTCGCTGATGGTGAGTGTGCCTTCCTTCTCGTCGAGGCTAACGCGCACTGTCAGGTCGCCAAGTTCGCCTTTGAAGTCACCTCTTTCGGCGAGTGTTTTCATTTTCTGCGAAGCATCGACAGCGTTTGACACCATCTCGCGCAGGAATATCTCATGGTCAGAATACAAGAACTTTTTGATGACGGGGAAAATGTTCTCGGTTGTAACCCCGATGTTACCTTTTTGCATATCTATTCTTTTTTTTATTTATGTTTTTTGTCATTACATAAAGCAAATGTTATGCCAATAAGTCACTTCAGGCATAACATAAAGATATTTCTGCCATTTTGTCAGACAATACTCAATTTCTATTAGTAACAACCATACAACTATAAAAAAACGACCTTATAGTTGGTTTTTATAATATTCCCAACTGTAAGGTCGTTTTTATTCAACTAAGCAATGTTCTTATTTACTATTAACCACCTTCTTGCCGTTAATGATATACACACCATTAGGAAGGGTGGAGAGAGTTGACTCACCTTGGCCTACCTTGCGTCCGGAAGTAGTATAGATATCGGATGCAGACGAGGCAGGGGAGGAGGGGACTGTGGGCTGCGAGATGGCAGTCGGGATGTTGTTTAAGTCGCTTGATGTCAGGAATATCCAGCGCTGCTTCTCGGCTGTATCGGCGATGTTGAATGTAGTTGCTACGGTGACACCGTTGGAATTGGCCTGAAGACAACGGGGAGTCCAGTTGCTCTCAGGATGAATGAGCCAGTAGCCACGGTAAACCGGACCGTTGAGAACCATCTGCACATCCTTGCGTCCGCGCATCAGCTGGAAGTCCTCAAAAGAACCGGGAGAAGCAGTGCTTGCCATCTTGATGCCGTTGATGACCTTCGTCTCAAGAACTATGTCGATTCTGTGGCTACGGTATATGAGGCAGTGTCTGCCGAGGGACTTGACGGAACGGCTGAGATTGGCGAGGCTTTGGATAGGATAGCTAAGTCATCGTCCTCTTCTGAGTATGTCAACGAGGCGTTGTCATTGAAGGAGATGGTGGCAGGATGGCTTCCGTTCTCTGAGGTGCAGATGATTCAATATCCGTCGTTTGCCATGCAGTCAACAGTATGGAAGAAGTCGGGTAGTTATACATCCGGTTCGCAGAAGGTTGGTAGCCTGGATGACATCAAGTTTTGGTCGGCTTTGTGGACTGACAATGACGGTGAGGACCGCTTGGACAAGACGATGGCGATAACCCAGGATATAGAGAAGAACACAAACGGCGACTATCTTGCCCATGGACTCTATGTCCTCAAGTGCAAGGCTTCAACCCAGCACGGTTGCATAAGCGACCAGCACGCATATATCCTGCACAATGGTGACAGTATCTCTTCGCCAATTCTCTCTTCCGACCGTCTTGATGTGGCCTTGTTCACTAATGACCAGAAATGGGAGACACTCACCACGCGCCCCGTATATGTCAATGAGCGTGACGCCCTCACCATAGGTTTCTCATCATCCCGCAACGGGGCAACGGCTAACGCCTGGAAACCCTATGGCGAGCAGAAAGGCACAGGCGACGGACGTGAAGGTTCATGGAATGCCACCGACTTCGTTCTGTGTCATCTTCCTGTTTATCATTGCAAGGTGGATGCCTCAGGATGGTCAACCATCTGTCTGCCATACGAGGCTAAGCCAACAGAAGGCGTTAAGCTGTATCAGATAGCGGGCCGGCTCGCCACAACGGGAGAAATCTGTATGGAGGAGATTGACGCAATAGAGGCTGGTAAGCCTTGCGTGATATATTCCGACCATGAAGAGGCAGTGATACTTGAAAGTGGTGTCAAGGTTGAAAAGCGCATTGCCGGTGAGAATGGTCTTTTGGGATTGTTCATAACCTCTGCCACTGCACCCAAGAACAGTATTGTACTGAATAACGGGGCATGGGTATTGCAGGATTCCGACAATCGTGATGACCGTGCCAAGATGTTTGATTTCTCCGCATATATCAAGAGTGTTGACAATATCCCGACAGTTGAGTCATGGAATGGCGTGAAATTGCCGATGGCTACACTCACGGGCATTGACCGTGTGTCAGCCGAAGAAGGCATATCCGGCAGTTCGTTCACAATAGACGGACGCAGGGTGGCTAATCCATCATTCCCGGGCATATATATAAAGGTAATTAACGGCAAGGCAAAAAAGATTTGTAGATAAAAAAGGGTAACATAGTAAAGGTTTTCTTTTGTCTTCACATATTCATCCATCTATTAGATGTTAATACATTTAGGTTTGTTGTATATTGGTAATGTTTTAGGGGTGAAGAAGGCAAAAGAAACCTTTTTTATATGTATATGTCAAGTTTTCCATTGTTTTGTTTTCGTATTTGGAAAATTATTTGTATCTTTGAACCCTCTCAATGGAATACGTGTTATATAACGCAGAATACGAAACAGAAATGAGCAATAAGAAAATAACAGAAATTGACTTTGTCCGTTGTGTATTGATGTGCATAGTGATACTTGTGCATATCGTCAGTCTCGGAGAAATGTATCCTTCGGCAAAGACGGCGGCATTCACTTTTTTCATGCCGTCATTCCTTATCATCACGGGTTATCTCGTGAATATCGACAAGAACCTGAGACAGTTCTCGGTATATATCCTACGCATAGCCTTGCCATATATTATTATGGTGACGGCATTCTCGCTGGCCTCATTGGTGATGCCCGTGAGGGACGGACTGTCAGAATTGAGCGTGTCGGCATTGGCTGAGAGGATTTTTGTCACGTCCATCGGTCCTTATTGGTTCCTTTATGACATGATAGTGTGCGGTGTGGCTTATTATGCAGTCTTTAGTCTTGCGCCTCGTTCGCTTGGCTTGGCTTCGAGGTTGTCGGTGTTCGCCTGTCTGTTGTATGTTGAGGCATGGTTTATTCCGCTGCTCACCTTTGGTGATGCTTCATTATATTTCATCGGTGTGGCATTGCGCCAGATGGGAGTGGGATTCGTCAGGGCATTCCGCCCGTCGTTCTTCTCGATTTTGCCTTTTGCAGTGCTCATAGTGCAGCGTGACTTATGGAACAAGTGGCTATGTTTGTTGTTGCCGTTTTTTGCAATATCATTCCTCGTATGGTGTCATGATGTCTTCCCCTCACGCATCAGGAATATCATGAACTATCTCGGTCACAACACCCTGCCCATATACATCTTCCATCCGATATTCACGATGCTATCCAAGTTCTATCTCCCTTTCTTTGCCTTCGATTCCACCGGCATTCTCCATGCCATGGCAACAGTATTCCTCTCCTTCCTCGGCTGCATACTGATAGCAAAGGCATTGGACAAGACCGGCATATCAAGGATATTTGGTACAAAGGCACTGATACGTTGATAAAACGCTCAGTGCCTCGGTGTCTCTGTAAGCGGATATAAATTATAGTTCCAAATACTCGTAGGTATTCCCCACGCATTGCAGATACCGCTCGAAGTCCTCGCGCCTGATTACCACCGTGCCGCGGCAGTCGTTGGGATGAAAGGATAGGGTAGGTGCGTTGCGCAGTGTGGCGTCGAGGAAGAGGTGGACGTGATGTTCCTTGTCGTTGATAAGTCCGAATGGCGACACGCTTCCCGGTTCAAGTCCAAGGTATCTCATCATGCGTTCGGGCGAGGCAAACGACAGTTTTCCGCAGGAGGGCAATCCTTGTGCCACGAGTGACTCCTTAAGGCAGTGCTCAAGGTAATGAATGTCGAGGTTGTGGTCGCAGTGGAAGCACACGAGATAATGCCTGTTGCCCTTATGGTTGCGGAAGAAGAGGTTCTTGCAGTGCACACTGCCGTCATCCCTCCACCACATCTTGGCCTCCTCGATGGTCTTTCCCTCGGGGTGGTTATAGCAAGTGAAAGGAATCCCGTGTTCCTTGAGATAGTTGAGTACCGTCTCCTGTCTCTCGCTTATTACTGTTTCCTCATTCTCGCCGATTGGCAATGTCTGTTCTGATATATGTTCCATTTATGTTTGTATGTATTATGATTGCTTCAATATCAGAAATTTTCCCGTCTGTAATAGCGCATCAGGAAGTCGATGTCTTTTCGTTTCTCTTCTTTAGTGCTGAACGTTGAGAGCACCTTGTCTTTGTAGATGTCGGGAAGGAAGTCGTGTTCCAACATGTATTTTGCTGCGTGTGTTGTTACACTTTCAGCATCGCTTAGTATGTTAATAGCCGATTCACGTGCTTTTTCTTTGTCGTAGAATGGGTTGTCCGGGTCGGCGATGCAAGGTGAATAACCATAGAAAAACTGCAGGCAGTTCTTTGGTTCTTCGGTGTCAATATAGACAGTGGGAAGTTCACCGCCTCTTTCATCTATAAAGTCAAGATAATTGCGTGGGAAACGTATTTTCTCCACAAGGAAGTCCTTCAGTTCCTCCCTGTCTGCAAAATACGCAATCTGTTGTCCGCCTGTGCGTTCAAGCATCATCTCGCCTGTGAGAGTCTGTTTTCCTGGTTCCATATAGTCAGGGTCATCCTTGCATACTTCATCCCATTTCTCTTTTATTTGTTTAATAGGCATAAGGATGCCGTTAAGATGCCATTCGCCTTGATAGAAGACAAACGAAGTGACCATAAATCCTTCATATTCTTCTAATTCCTTGTCATAAGGCAAATTCAGTTCCTGGGCATTAATGTCTATCTGTTTTCCGTTAGTTCTTGTCAGTTTCACTCGTGTTATGGCAGGAGCTTTTCTATTTGTAACCGATGGCGATTCAATGTTCTCTATTTTATATGTGCCAAAGTCCATAAACTCAATGCTTTCTACATCCTCCGCCTGAAGTTCCATACCTTTAGTGCGCATCATTGCGGCAAGGAAATCCTTTGGATAAAGTGCAAGATGACCTGTCTTGTATTGGAAAATGCATTTGGTGGAGGCGTAATACCATGCCATGTCGATAGACATCAGTGGAAGAGTTCCTTCCTCTGACAAACTGAGCATTTCGTTGGCGTGTTTGTCGAGTAGAATGTCATTCCTCTCTCCCGAGGTGAGGTAGCAATTGTTGTATTGCCATTTCAATACATCACGCAACCCGTTGAATCCCTCAGTGGTATGTCTAAGCATAGCCTCTGTATCTGCTGCCAACTGCTCATTGACAGGCGCATCCTCAAATGCTTCGTCGAGGATGGAAAATGCCGTGATTGCCATAATGTCAAGGCAATCTGAGTCTGAAAACACAAACAAGTCAGTGACATCGCTCCATGCGCTCCACAGAAGGTAGCGCACAGCGTTCAGGCTTGGTTCATCGGGATAATACTCTTCTTCCTCATGGAACAGGGGCACTGGATGGTCATACAAATCCATACACAGGTTGGAGAACGTGCGCCACACTCCGCTGTCAGCCACAATGTCTTCCATATAATTGGTCAGCAGGATTGCTCCGCGATGAATTATTTCCTCATTGTTTTTATTTGGCGTTATAGCCAGCTTGCATAATTGGTCTTGTATCTTGTTTGCCAGTCGCATATAATACATATCCGTTTGGCTTGCCTTGGCATTAGGATGGCAAGCCTTAAGGTCTTTGATTACAATTTTCTTTGTCATAGTCTAAAAATTTTGGTGCAAATATACGCATTATTTCTGAAATGACAAAGGAAAAGTGTTAAATTATCAAGTTATTTAAATCTTTTCCTTTTCAGTTAAGACAATTATATAATATTATGAAAGAGCGTATCTCAGTTATTTCATAGTCTTTGGAGAGTTTGCAGAAACTCATTTGGCAGTTTGCAGAAAGTCTTTTGGTAGCTAGCAAAAGATCTTTGGTTAACTGGCAACATACCACAAGAACCATTATCCACATACCACTTGAACAGTTATCCACTCACCACTTGTACAGTCATCCACTCACCATATTGTCGCACTATCATTAATTATTTATAATGCTTCTGCCATCTTATATCCCAAAACCAGTGCTGCCATTCCAAGTGCAAGGCTTGCCAAGGTGTATATGGCGAGCATCAGCAGGTGGTCCTTGCTAAGCAGGTAGTTCTCGTTCATGAATGTGGAGAAGGTGGTGAAGCCTCCGCAGAATCCGGTGACGAGCACTAATTTCCACTGTGCAGGCAGATGTCCAGATGCCGCTATACCAGTGAATAATCCTATAAGCAGGCATCCTATTACGTTAACTGCGAATGTCGCCCATGGAAACAATCCGCATGCCACTGCCGATGGACCTATGAGCCTCTCGTGAAGCAATGCCACAAGGTATCTCATTCCGCCTCCGAAGAAGCTGCCTATACATACTAATAATAACTCTTTCATATCAAATCACTTAATCATTATTGACTTTATAACTGTTGCCGATGCACCTATGCTTCCCGTATGTTGCAGATGGAATCCTCCGAATGAAGAGGGGGAAGGCATCTTCGATGTTAGGGTATGGGTGATGTCGGGATAATTGGAGTTTGTCACCTTTGCAGTTATCGTATCTCCACGGGCGGACAGTTCCACGCGACATCCTCGCTTGAATATGTCGCATCGCTCGGGAACGGAAATCTTACGGATATCTCCATTGGAATATTCCACGAGGCATATCTCAACTGCATGGTCATAGTCGGGGGTGCGTACAAATCGTATGCCGTAGCCAGTGAGTGAGCGGGTGTCAAACTTGATGCAGATGTCAAGATACTGACCTGTGGCAGAACCGAATCCCTGACCTGCCGTCTTGCATGGGTCGAGCGTGACGACACAATCCTGATTGCTTACCTTAGAACTCTCGTCCTTGGGGGTAAACATCATTCTCGCGCCTTTCTGCAACTGCACCATTCCCCATGTTCCCTCGGCTCCATCCACTCCCTCGGCATACCCCCACGAGGGGCTGGTGTTGTCAGCCTGCCAGTCGTAATCCATTGTGTCCTTGGGCTTATGGCAATCCAATGTCCATCCTCCCGGAATGATGTCTGTCTGTATTTGCATGGCAAAGGGTGGCAACTGTAAGGGCAGCGGCTCTGTGGGAGTTGGTAGGGAGAGAGGCTTGCCGTTGAGCGTGCAATCCTTCATCATGCAGAGATGGCGAGGGTCGGGACGCTTGCACCATTCTATCTTCAGTGTAGGGTCATCACTTGTCCATCGGCAGTTTTCCAATTTCACGGGTCCGCTTACCTTTGTTAGATATTGCGTGCCAGTGGTCTTGCTGTGTATGTCGCAATCACGGAATACTGCTCCCACCTCATGGTCGGTGGTATAGAATGGTTTACTGCTGAACAGCGTAAATCGGCATTTGTTATATACACCCGAGCCGCACAAGGCATCGTCGGTACACTCAAAATAGCAGTTGTTGAATATAGTGTTTCTCGCCCCTACGAATGGACAGAGATTTAGTCGGGAGATGAATCGGCAATTGTCAAGACGGTAATGGTCGCCCCCGCAAATGGCTATCTGAGCCTGCACGATAGCATCCTTTCTGCGCTTTCTGTCCTTGCTTCTGTCCTTGGGATATACAAGGTCAACATTGCAGTAGTTGCCGAAGGTGATGTTGGCAGCTTCTACGTGACTCCCAAGAAAATGGAACATGGTGAAGTTGCCGTCGGCTCCCTGGGTCTGCCCACGGTTGCATGCCAGCACAACGTCCTCTGCACTCTCGCCAAGTCCGATGAGTCTCAGCCGGCTTGCCTTTATTTCTATGGCGTATGGGATTCCCTCTCCTGGCTTAGGCTTCCTGACAGCCTCGTCGTCAGGATTATCCATCCAATATACCGAGGGAGTGATGTAAATCTCTGTCCAGAGAGTATCAGAGCCACAGTTATTGTCAGCAAACTTCAATGCGTCAATTACTGACGAGAAAAGGAAGTTCTTTTCCTTTCCCCTCTTGCTGTCATCCACAAGCAGGCAGTGCTTGTCGGTATGTCTTGTTTCTCCCTTATATCTAAACGCCACCTGCGCGTCAGCAGAAACGATATATGCAAGGACAGCCATCATAGCCAGCCACCTGTTGATAGTATTTCTTCTCATTGTCATTCATATTCAATAATAATGCCGCAAATTTACACATTATTTATTATATAAGACTAAGGAAAATAAGTTTAAATATAGAAATAATGTTAATTTCCCGCATTTTTTTGTCTGTCGTCCCCATTACAATCCATCGTATATGACGGCAGGAAAACCACCTACACCGACTTCGAGTCGGCATTCAAGAAGATAGGGTATAGCATCAAGAAGGTGAAGAAATGATTAACAACGCCTTTTTATAGCAAAAAACGGTTAAATGTTTGGTGAATCCAAATTAATTCCTTAACTTTGCAACGGTTTACAGGCTAATCACTCCTGCAACATACTTGAAAAACTATGGGTACATACATCAACAAAGGTAATAATGCTTTCCGCGACATAGTGAGCAATGAGTATATTGACAAGACATCGTTGATACCATTCATCAACGACACTCTCAACTCCGAGAGCCGCTACAGTTGCGTTACCCGCTGCCGACGTTTTGGAAAGTCGATGGCGGCAAAGATGTTGTGTGCCTATTATGACAAGTCGTGCGACTCTCGCGACTTGTTTGCTGGATTGAAAGTAGAAAAGGACAAGTCTTTTGAGACATATCTCAACAAGTATGTCGTGATATATCTTGACGTGACGTCATTCACCGCTCGACCTGAACTAAGGGTTAATATTGTTCGGGAGATACAATCTGGGATTATTTATGAGTTAAAGGATGCATTTCCTGATGTGAAGTATAAGGATGGGTCTGATCTTATGGATACCCTTGCCTCCATCCACCAAGATACAGGTGAAAAGTTCTTTTTCATCATCGACGAGTGGGATGCCATCTGCCGCGAGTTTCCCGACCGCCAGAAGATGAAGGGTGACCCTTCTACTGTCGTTCCCACCATCTTGGACGAGTATGTCATGCTTCTTCGCCGTTTGTTCAAGACCCAAGACTCAGATGAAGTCTTCGCCGGAGCTTATCTCACAGGCATCCTTCCCATAAAGAGATACAACACAGAGTCGGCACTGAACAACTTCTGCGAATATTCAATGATAGACCCTGCCTATCTTGCGCCCTGCTATGGATTCACTAAAGAAGAGGTGCAGATGTTGGCAAAGCGGCATAATGCATCTATGGACAATCTCAAGATGTGGTATGACGGATATACTATCGGCAGTGAGAAATCAATATTCAATCCTTATTCGGTGATGAAATCACTGCAGCGTGGATTATGCCGTAGCTACTGGACGACCACAGGTGCATACGACTCTGTAATCACCTATATCCAGATGAATTTCGAGGGGCTGAAGGACGACGTGATACGCATGCTTGCAGGTGAGCGTGTGGATGTGGATACGACTGAGTTCCTCAACGACATGCACATCGTGAGAAGCAAGAACGACGTGCTCACCGTGATGATTCATCTCGGCTATTTGGCATACGACTTTGAAACCCAGGAATGCTATATCCCCAACAAGGAGGTGGCGGATGAGATGAACAATGCCATAAAGGCAACGTCGTGGGATGCCATAGCCAAGACTATCATCAATTCAAAGAATCTTATCAATGCCACCGTCTCCGGCAATGAGCAGGCAGTGGAGCGCGCCATTGAACTGGCACACGACGAGAACACCAGCATCCTCTCTTATAACGACGAGAACTCGCTTGCCTGCGTGCTCTCCTTGGCATATATATGGGCAAGAAACGAGTACATCATCCATCGTGAGTATGCCACAGGCAAGGGCTATGCCGACCTCGTGCTGATACCCCGTCGCAATGTCTCCAAGCCGGCCCTCGTGATAGAGCTGAAGTTCAATCATTCAGCCGACACTGCCATCGACCAAATCAAGCGCAAGTCATATCCCTCGAAGATAGCGGAATACACCGGCGACATCCTTCTTGTAGGCATAAACTACGACAAGGAGACGAAGCAACATACCTGCAAGATAGAAAGACTAGTGAAATGATTATTCTAATTATCACATTCTTATTTCATTTATTATGTTTTCGACAATATACTTATCGCTCATAAGATACAGTTCAATCCTGTCATCGCTGAGTTGCTTACAGGTTTCCGTGTTGTAAAACAAGTTTAGGGCTCTTGACGGAGATATGTCGAGTTCTTCAGACAACATCATGATGATTCTACTTGTTTTTCTCCAAAGTACATCTTTTCTCATTGCAAAATCCTCCTTATTATATTATTTCTTTTGATTCGATGAACGTGAGATATTTGTCTATTATCTCCTGGTTGAGAATACAAATTTGATGATTGGGCTTAGCGTATTTTAGTTGACCTAATGCCTGTTCTGCGGTAATCCTTCCAATCATGTAGTCCTCAACAGTATCAATAACCCTGTCATTGGCCACGCCTCCTTCAATAAAATCATAGCCACTCCAAGGTTTTAGTCCTTTGCGACTTTTAGTTATAAAATCCAGCCATTCTTTGTTATACTCGTCCATACAAAGATATTTGTACCCAGCGTTAATCGTGGCTTGATAGTCAAACTCGAATATGTTTATTATGGCAGCATTTGATTTCTTGATAATTTTGACTTTCTTTGCCCAACCATAAGCCTGTTCCTCAATTGTAACTATTCAGCAGGTAGTATTCCTTTATACACAGTGGATTAAAAGCACT